>FWPU01001798.1_pt1 | contig 41032 bp, 29 predicted proteins | sample 2228361 | NCBI WGS metagenome assembly FWPU01 (sample SAMEA103939777, study PRJEB20133) | metagenome | reverse complement strand
GTTGCCCGCTGCCTTTGGTGAGGAGTTTGGTTGGCGTGGTTATATGTTGCCTCATTTGGCCGGCCAAAATCTCTCCTGTAAAAAAGGCAGTATTGATACAGGGTATCATCTGGTGGAGTTAGCATTTGCCTGTATTGGTTTGGGAAGCCGTAAATGCTACCACCGATTTGTCGCTAATCCTCGTTAGTCTGACAAAGGGTGCAATTCCAGGTATTCTACTACATGGAATCATAATTGCATACATCTGGACAGCTAGTCGAAGCCTTGCTGTTGCTGTTGTCTATCATGCAGCAGTCAATGGTACACGTGACTTGCTACTTATGATGTTAGGTTTCGGTGTTATGACATACCTGTGGTCCAGTGTACTGCTGATCTTGGTATTGTATTCCTGAAGAGAGGAGATTGAAGTAACCTAGAGGCCGCATCTGGACCTAAATGAGTCCACATTTCCGACCACGTTCCGTTCTGGGCGCGGGCCTTTATATTCTTCTATAAAGTAACACAATGAGGCATGACCATGCGAGATTGTCTAGTGACTCGACGTTTCTCTTTGTGAACAATGGTTGAATTCTCTACAATATATTCCATCACTAGTTCTCTTAAGCATGTGCGAATTGCTCTCTAGAACTCTTGAGTCTCTCTTGGTGTAATCTTATAGATGCCTGTCATCATCATTCTATAATGACTCACATAGCTACCCACCGACAATCTTCATATGTCTATAACAGTCATCGCATCAATGAGGACGTGTCTTGGATGCTAGACTACACAGAGTTTCCTCTAAAGAGAACAGTCTACTATATCTTGTATGCACCCTCAATGGCCTTTCTTATCCGTTTCATAATTGGTCTTTCAAAGGAGCAGGCCTTTCCTGGTCTTACAGAACAGCTGTTCATGTTAGGTGTGTCACTCGGAGTGTGTGTAGGACTCTTACTCTTGTGTAGTATGTTCATTGATCGAACCCCAAGAACAGATATGGTTATACTAATAGCATCAGTTGTACCCTCTGTTATATGGATTGTATGGGCACAGATTGGATATCCAAGTGTAAATACACCCACACTTGAATGGATTCTATCTCTATCGCTAGTGTGTGGTCTTGGTGTTCTTTTGATGGGTATTGTTATACAACTCAACAAGACCATTATCATACGTTTCAGGGCGCGGGTTGTGGGTTGTATTGTTGTTCTTGCATTGTCAATACTTGCAACGTATGATATACTGGAGGCAATCGGGGTCTTTGCTGGTATGTCCGTTCTAAATGTTGCCTCAGTAGTTGCAATTGTATGCGCATTGTTCACGACTGTATTCGGGCCTTGGAAATGGGGACGTCATGAGCTTACTGTCAAAGGTAATGCATTCAGTTACTTTATCCCCACGTTCTTTGCCATGTGTGCACATATATTGTGGTACTTCTCTGTAAGAGGTCAACTCATGCGTGACTTTCTAGCGTTTAATCATCGTCCGTTTATCTCATTGGGCGTTGAGTCTGGATTATCTCTGTATGAACCATTGTTCCTTGCAGCAGGTGTCGCAGTCGCTGCAGTGTTAAATGATCTGCGAGGACGAAAGACAACGTTTAGTGTTGCTATCCTGTTGATAGGGCTTCTCACAATATTTGGGTCCGTCTTCTATGGTGTAGAAGTCATCAACGAGAACACAGTCGCCGTCGTCAATGCTGCACCACTTCTCATCATTGAACGTCTTGTGGAGGGTATTCTGTTATGCCAATTCATATTCCTAGTGTGGACTGAGTTGGGCTCACCAAGAACTAGAGCTCGACGTATCGCCTCTGTATGGTCTTTCTTTATAGGTTACATTGCACTCTTTCTCGCTGTATTATTTGGTGTCTATGGGTTTAGTATTCCAACGGTCGTCGTCACTGCCGGTCAGCAGTTTGCAGTTGTGTTCTCACTTGTTGCGCTCTACATGAGTGCAAATACTTCAGAATTACTTGGGCATGAGGTGGAGATAGAAGAACTGCGGCTTGATTTTGATGAGGCTGCTGTAAAAAAGACCGTAGACTCACTGGTAAGTCAGGAAGACTTTGAGTCAATCCGTAGTCAATTAGAGATTGTGGAGGGCACACAGGAACTATCTGACTCTGAGATGGCTGAGATTCTTGGTGATGAGGAGAGTAAGAGTATGTCCCTCCGGACAGTGACTGGTATAGGTCCCAAGATGGAGGTACGGCTAAAAGCAGCGGGATACACCACAGTTGCACAACTTGCAGGTGAGACTCCAACACGTCTGGTCTCTAAAGTGAAGGGACTCACTACTGCTACAGCTGAGAAGATCATCCGGGCTGCACGAGAACGTATGCGTGAGGCTCTGAAAAAGTAATGATTGTCAGAGTCATGCTCGTGTAAACAGCACTATGGCATATGTCCTTCATTCCGGTATCCACACTCTAGATTGGTGGCTCTTGTCGCGTCTCACCAGCAGATGAATGCGGTGTTCTGAGTACGGTGTTCTGAGCCTTCTCAATCTCTCTCGCCTCGTCTGCAGTCCGTGCTGCAACCCTGATGAGTTCGTGTGCAGCCATTGCAAGACGTACATATCTAGACTTGTCCTTCTCTCTGAAACATGCCTCATTTGTTATGGTTGCAACAGACTCCGCCATTGTGAGTGCTGCATATCCTTTGGCCCATGCGTAGGGGTTCTTGAGACCGGCAGCAGCGAGGGCATCATCACGGAATACGGTCAATGTCGGCATATGGGGACGTTCTCCCCTCTTCAGAGTGTCAATCACCCTGTCAATCTCGAGTTGGACTAGACGGATGACCCCTGTTGCTGCAAGTACTCTTAGAATGTCTGAGTTGAACATCACCATCTCTGTCGGGTCAAGAAACTCTCTTCGGGCACCTATCATCGGATCCATTGGTACAACTATGAAGCCCTGACCTGGTAATACATTCGGTGTCCTCTCACCCTCTTTAGTCTTGCTCGTGAGCGCCTTCAGAGATGGCATATCCGTCACCATGAGTAATGGGACTCCCGCCTCTGCAAACTGTTCGCGTGAGGCCGTTGGGCCAGGAAGTGATACGTTCGGGCTCACCATTATCACAAAGTCCGGTTGTGTGTTGATCACACACTCTGTAACAGTTGAACATGCCTCTGGTGTGATTCTTGAACCGGAGGAGAACACACTCACCTCAATATCTCGCCGTTCAGCTCTCTCATCAAGTATATACTCTAACAATGGTGCCATTCCTATGCATCCAAACTTTACAACTGCGAGTCGGAAAACACCCTTTTCGTCCATCACCAGACCTCTGCACTGGTGAGGGTGGTGTGTGTGAAAACTGTTTTGGTGTCTATCTTATCGTAGACTGAATTTGAGACCCGTCCCGCCTAGTATGTCCACCAGATTCATTCTTCTGCCACAGCTCGCGCAGTTTAATATAATAGTCGTATCCACAGACGCTCTACCACATTCTAAGCATGAGATCTCTACATTGATCACAACCAGATCTGTTACACTGATAGATGCCCCGCAATGCTCACATACGACCTCGCTGATATCATCATAAATTATCTGTTCTGTTCTGTTGTTACAATTAGGACAAAATAGTGCATATCTCGTTTCAAGTCGCTTGCTATTACATGTTGGACACACTAAGACTATCTCTACCTCATCACTACCACATTGTCTACACTGGATTCTTCGTCCGTATGTCTTTGGTATGAGCACTCCTGCTATGACCAGATCCGCCAATGTATGTTCAATCTCCGTATCTGAGGCATTGATATACTCTTTGGCTGTGGGATAACTTGCCATCTGTTTCATAACATTCCTTGGTCGTATATCCTCAATTCGACCAGTCCTCAGATCCGTGACAAGTCGGGTGACATCCGGTCGTGCAAGCAGTTGTTCTGTGCTGCTGCAATTAATCATATTGAGCAGACGTTTGAATGCCATTTCTATCTGTCTGTCCCACTGCTGGCTGTTGAGATCAATCTCACCAATCAGACGCGTGAGACTACGTTCTACAATTTGGGGGTCATCAGAATCGTCAAGTAGAACAGCAAGGCAGTTGGGTGATTCCATTATTGACACAATGAGTCCTCTGCCCAGATTGGTATAGCCTACTCTTGCCTCATGATTCACACCGTGTCCCAAGAAGATTGCTAACGCCTCGTCGCTACTGAGAGTCTCCCCGTCTGGTGTTGACCTACCTACAAGAGGACCAAGTGTATTGTCCCACCAGATGGCGTACATGGCCTTGGGCATTCGGATAACCCTCTATAAGATTGTAGTTGTAGATTGACGTTCTCATTAATAGTATTATGTGATGTATATCTCTTCTATGAAGCGACCACTATACTACTTATTTAGGAAGACGTAGTAAAAATCCCCTTGGTTGTAATTAGACTAGAAGTAGGTCTGAGACAGTGATATTCGATTGATAGGAACAGATATTTGGGGTTGCTATAGTGGGGTCACAGGTCTAGTCAGGATGTGTTACAGATGGTCGGTGTAAAAATACCCTACAAGACTAATGATGAATCGGAGGGTCATATTGAGATTGACCCTAGTGCTAAGGAATTACGGGTCGATATTGATGTGAGCAGTATAGACCTGAGTCCCATTGCCCAGCTCAAGAACTTGGAAGAGATCCGTATCTCAAGTCAATGGCTCGAGTCAATTGATCTCACACCCCTAGAGTCTGTGGCCGCTACTCTAAAGACAATCAGTCTGAAGTGGTGCCATCTCCTCAGTATTGATCTCACTCCCCTAGCAGCGTGCAAGAGTCTTGAGGCTGTCGAACTTGCTAACAACGAACTAAAGGCAATTGACCTAGACCCACTGAGAGACTGTACTGCTCTGAAGTCACTTGGTCTCTCCGAGAATAAGATAGAGAGGATAGACCTTGCTCCATTGGCTGGATGTACAAAGATGGAGCGATTGAATCTGAGTGGCAATCAGCTGACTGCCCTTGATCTCTCACCATTAAAAAAGTGGAGTTCACTTGACGGACTATATCTTGCTGGTATGAGTCTCTCAGGTATTGACCTGTCCCCTCTGTCAGGTTGTGCCTCTCTACGTGTACTGACCCTCACTAACAACCAGCTCAGCAAGATTGATCTAACTCCTCTCAAGTTCTGTACGAGCCTGGAGGAGATTGATCTGTGGGGGAACAAGATGTCCACCATTGACCTTACTCCATTAGGTACGTGTACTGCTCTGAAGAAACTAAATCTGGGTTCGAACAGACTCACACAGTTGAACTTAGAGCCCCTATTGCCATGTGCTGCTCTTGAGGCGATTGACCTTGGGGGTAATCAATTGGGTGGGTTGACGATACCGGAGGGTCTCAAGAGACCCAGTCTCAGAGTGAGTATATAGTCTCCATAGATATTGCGAGATATGATCGCTCATTAGGAGGGGGCGCATTATTCATTTATTGCCAAGACTCATTTTGGTAGACCTGTTCATGCAAGTGGTTCAAGACCTTCAAAGAATGTCCCACATGGTCAACGTCATAAGTCGCTTTGACATCTATTGAAGATCAGATCAGGACTATGTGTGGGCTGAAGTGGGTTGATCTGTGAAGAGTGCGGTTCTGTGTGTTGCAGACTGGGTGGCGCAGTGGCACGCAGAGCAGAGGTGATTGGAATTGTTGAGGCGGGCTATCCAGACTACTTTGAAGAGGTGGCTCCAGATGTATATATCACCCGGTGGTCAAATAATGGTGTCTGCCCATATCTGGACGGCAGTCGATGTTCAATATACGAGATGCGTCCTCTCCGTTGTAGAGCCTTTCCAGTGTTTCAGACTGATGATGGTTCCGTATTCCTGGCACTCTGTCCGCTCGTCTCAACCATGTCTCAAAAAGATATAGTTGCCCTCAGAGATCTACTGGCACAGTGTCCTCTAAATGAACTAAGAATTGCTGGGGACTACCTCAGACCTCATAGAAAGACAATTCAGCGACGCCTCTCTATTTTTCAGATCCAGCAGTTGGCGTCGGCATCCGCATCGGGTACAATGATAGAGATGAATGAGCGAATGATGAGATAAATTGGACATCTTACTAAAGGATTGTGCGAATTGATTCTCTACCACCATTATTCTCTAATATACTATATCGCATTTGTCTCTCACATATTACCCCAAATTCCACAATCAACATGTGATACGATAATAGATGTCTGACAAAGAAATACAATGTTGACATATGAGCAGAGTCTCGTGATCTGAGACCGATTATTTAATAGTCCAGTAATTCATGAGTGCCCTCTAAGTGTCGTACTATGAGGTTTTCACTTGCAAGATGGCCATTGACCACAATTGCTGGTATACTCGTTGTGATCACCTATGTCTCGTTCACACTTGCATCTTGGGCCTTATACCCAGAGCCTTATAGTCCTACGGTCAATTATCTCAGTAGGCTTGGTAATCTCCATTACAGTCCAGTTGGAGGTATCCTATACAACTTGGGCTGCATTCTGACCGGTTTCCTACTGATACCATTCTTTATCGGTCTCTATACTTGGTATGGACAACGAATGACAACAACTGTGATCTTCACTTTGGGTCAGATCTTTGGACTATGTTCTGCGGTTGCTCTAATTTTGATTGGTGTGTTTTCAGAGGATCAGGGTGCACCGCACATGACTGCATCTAGCATATTCTTTGAACTCGAGTTTTTTGTTCTGATACTGATAGGTCTTGCATTGACTCTCCATAACCAGTCTGTAAAGGCGGTTGGGGTGACAGGAATTTTTGTGGCACTCTCCAGCCTCATCTATAGTCTTATAGACGGATCTCTTGCTGAGTGGTATGCCGTCTTTGCCTCTCTTGCATTTGTAGTACTTGTCGCTTGGAATACACTGCGCAGACATCATTCGTCAGGGCTGTGAACATTTCACTTTGCATAAGGTCACAATGCGTTTCGATGGTACATGTCAGAATTGACTGTGTTGCTGCTCTCATTGGTGCAGTCTTACTATCTATGAATGACTGGTTATTAAGAACTGAGATTGTGTAGTGAGCCGGTCAAAGAGTGAGTTTTTGATTCAACCGATCAGACGTCTGATACTATACTCATCTCTTCTTGACTAGGGACTGACCACGAACTCATCACCCTCTTTGAGGACCTTGACTGTGGTTTCTGGTGTATTAGATGCCTTCGCGACGAACTCTTTTGTTGCCTTGTCCCATGTATGCATTGGTACTGCTATTCGTGGTTTCACTATTGCAACAGCCTCTGCAGCATCTGTATTGTCCATGGTGTATGTGTCCCCCACTGGAAGGAGTGCAACGTCCACAGGCCCTATGTCTTTCATCTCAGGTATCACGTCAGTGTCGCCTGCATGGTAGATGCGAACACCCTCTATATTCACTATATACCCCACACCATAGCCTCTTGGATGGAACGGATTGCCAGGTGATCTAAATCGCTTTACGTTATAGGCATGGACCGCCTTGACTATGATGTCTCCCACGGTGGTCTCCTCACCCGGTTCCAATGCTCTGACATCTCCACCGATCTTGTCCCTGCAACTCTTGGAAGATATGACCACAGTATTGGGACTTCTGACCTGTTTGATTCCATTCACGTCACAGTGGTCTGAGTGGTCATGAGTCACAAGAATGAGCGTTGCCGGTGTGGTGACATTGGGTACTCTCTTGACACGTGTATCATCTCGGTACAGGTCTATATAGACGACCCTGTCTTTACTTCTGATCTCAAAACCTGCATGTCCAAGCCAACGAATGGTGACTGCCAATTGGATCTCCTCTGAGTCAATCTTCGCTTCGTATAATAACTATCTATCTATTAATTCACATACTGACATCTTAAGTCTATGGAGAACAGTGTCTGCAGTTCTGAGCATCTGTGAGAGCATCGATGCTCGCTCACGCGACAGTCCTGTCTATCACAAGTACTTCCGTGCGACTCCTCTAACATACTACTAGCTGGCAGTTCACAGCTGGACTCCGCAGTGAGTCAATCTTACACGAGATTATATATTATGGTACTGTACTCTAATTTGACTAGAGCTACTAGCTGCGGGTGACGATGACAACAACAGATGAACATGTTGAGGTCAATGCTGAGTGGGCATATTGGATAAATCCTGAGACACTGCGGATGAACCGGGTCAGAGGTAGCGTACCGATTGGTGTATTGGTCCTTGTAAAGAGTAATGAGACCGCCGAGTCCGGAATGACCTTTGTATCAACGCAGTACATGGTAGCACGCTCAGAAGGACTCATTAGCATCAATAAGAAGGAGGCAAATGGGCTCATCAGTAGACAGATACTTAATTATATGAAGAGGACCAAACGATGGCCACCCAACTGTGAGATGGGTCGTTCTTTCAAGAATGGTGATGTAGAACTCAAGTACCAACCAAGCAGTTACGACTCCTTTCCAGTCAAGTTTACACAGGCAATGGTTGGGGAAGAAGTCGATATGTTTCTTGGGGATCTGCTGCCCGCTGAGGAGTTACCAGAGTCACCACCACTGCAATGGCGAGTGGAACCTGCCAAGTCCAGTCGTGCCACATGTAGAAGTTGTGGTAGAGCAATTGAAAAGGGCAGTCTTAGACTTGGCGAGCCATCTCTCTATCAGGAACATGTGACCTACTCATGGCATCACATTAAATGCGCCTCACATATTCTTCGTCACCTGCCTCTGGAACGTATTGACGGTCTAGATGCACTCTCTGTTGAGCAGAGCGCAGAGTTTGATTCACAGAGGCAATCCACCTACTAGTCTGACAACGTAAAACATCGATTGTCATCTTGACTGCAATACTTGCACGTTATGATACATATAGGGTCTAATCATTTTTGACTTCGTTCAAATCTCTCTCAAAAATGACGTTTTGCCTATCTCACTAAGGATATAATAGATTATGCGAGAGGGACCTCACAGCGACCTGTCACATGATGAGATGATACTCGCATGAGTGTGAACATGGAGGTATGAGTCATTAGGAACATAACGTCATGCTTATTGGCTCATTACCTCCTGCGGAGCCATCATGTATAGGTCCAGAGAAATCATGAGTATGGGTTATGGGTGACTCCGATGGATAATAATGTTCATGCTCCAACATCAGACTTCGCCGAAGAACTGGCATCAGTGCCGGGTGGCGAAGGAATATCAAAATGTGTTCAGTGCGGTCTGTGTACTGCCAGTTGTGTGATTGCACGGGCAACAGACCACTACCACCCACGAAGACTGATTCAAAAGATCCTCTTGGGCATGAGAGATGAGGTGTTGAACGACACTCAACCATGGTTGTGTATGACGTGCAGACTGTGTGAGGAACGATGCCAAGAGGGAGCGAGTCCTGCTGAGATATTTCATGCAGTACGTACAATTGCAGCACGAGAGGGGCTTGTACCCAATTCATTCAAACGTGCCGCAGAAAAAGTTCTAAAAGACGGTTGGATGCTCAACGACGCATACACCGACTTTGAACAAGATAGCCGAGCAGATCTGGGTCTCGAACCCGATCTGTCATGGAACAAGACATTTGTAAACCGTCTACGACAACGCTATTTTCCTGAAGGTGTGTTGACGTGAAGGAGATCATGCTATACCGTGGATGTACCACCCCCGTCCGCCTTCCCGCATATGAGGCTGCAACAATTGCAGTCCTTGAAAAGCTAGGCGTACATATGGTTGAGATGAAGGATGCCAATTGCTGTGGTGCCCAGTATATCGAGTCCCTAAGCCGCAATGCGTTTGCTGCAATGAGTGGTCGTATATTGGCACTCGCAGAGGAAGAGGGACATGATATTCTTGCTCTGTGTGGTGCATGTTCTGGCTCATTAAAGATAAACAAACACTATCTTGACACTAATCCGGCAGCAAGAACGGAGGTCAATGAGATCCTGGCAGAAGAGGGGCTCAAGTACACAGGCAAGGTACGAGTGCGACATCTCTTGCAAGTGCTTGCCGAGGACATCGGATTCCCGGCAATTGAGAAGGCGATTGTAAGGCCATATAATGGCATTAAGATGGCTGCACATTATGGATGCCATGTGACTCGTCCCTATGAAATTGTACAAGTCGATGACCCTGAGTCGCCATCCATTCTTGACCGACTTGTGTCAATCGCTGGTGCTCAGCCTGTTGATTATCCCGGAAAGACCCGATGCTGTGGTGGTCCACTACTCGCAATGGATCCTCAGATTGCATCAGTCATCGGAATGGAGAAGATCAATAATGCAATTGCAGCAGGTGCGGATGGTATGGTCACTGCCTGTGTGTTCTGTGACATTCAACTGACTCAGGTTCAATTTGGTGAGGCGGTCTCAGCTCAGAAGAAATTACCCGTCATACCCATAACCCAGTTTCTTGGTCCCGCCCTAGGTCTCTCTATGGATAGACTTGGTATTGACTTGAACAAGATCAGTCCGCAGGGACTGTTTGCTACTCTCCAGGAGGTGCACTGATTATTATGTCGACCAAAAAGACAAGATCCCCCATTGTCACCCCTGCTAAGTCCAATCAGGCACTTGTCATTGGTGGGGGTGTTGCGGGTATTCAAGCCGCCCTTGACATAGCAAATCAGGGCTTTACAACGTACCTTTTAGAGAACTCCCCCTCTATAGGCGGAAGAATGGCAAAGTTGGACAAGACCTTCCCCTCTCTAGACTGTTCTGCATGTATATTGACGCCCAAGTTGAGCGAAGTTGCAAGACACCCGAACATTCGACTGTTGACATATTCAGAGGTGGAAGGGGTTGAGGGCGAGGTTGGTGACTTCAGAGTAAAAGTGCGAAAGAAGGCAAGATATGTCCACGAGGACAGGTGTTCAGGATGTGGGAGTTGTGCTGCAGAGTGTCCAGTCGAGGTGCCGAACGAGTTTGATGAGGGGCTCGGCTTTCGGAAGGCAATCTACATCAGTTTTCCACAGTCAACCCCTACCGTGTATACCATAGACAAGAACGTATGTACAATGTGTAAGCGTTGTCAGAAGAAGTGTGAACGAAACGCAATTGACTACGACATGCAAGACGAGATAATTGAACTGCATGTAGGCGCTATAATTGTAGCAACAGGTTACAATATGTTTGATGTGAGTCGATATCCTCGCCTTGGTTATGGTAAATATACGAACGTCATCACTGCGATGCAGTACGAACGCCTGATAAATGCGGCTGGCCCGACAATGGGCAATCTCATTCGCCTCAGTGATGGTCGAATACCGAAGCGTATCGGATTCGTACAGTGCGTGGGTGCACGTGATGTCTCTAAGGGTGTGCCATACTGTTCTCGTGTGTGTTGCATGTATGGTATTAAGAACGCAGTGATGGCAAGAGAACATGATCCTGAGGCTCATGTCACGGTCTACTATGCGGACATTCGAGCATTTGGAAAGGGCTTCGAGGAGTTCTTTAACATGGCCAAGACTCGTTTTGGAGTCGACTTTGTCAAGGGACGTGTTGGTGAGATCACAGAGCGCCCCAATGGCAACTTGATTGTCTCAGTTGAAGACATATCACAGGGAAAGGTCACCGAGGTTGAACACGACCTTGTTGTTCTCTGTCCAGGACTGCAACCACCAGATGGTCTGGATGTGATTGCAGAGTCACTCAGACTCAAACGTTCACTCGATGGCTATGTAGAGATCGAGGACCGATTCCTGGCACCTGTGAATACTATTGTACCCGGTGTCTATACCTGTGGATGTGCGGATGGACCCAAAGACATTCCTGACAGTGTGACTGCAGGCAGTGCTGCAGCCATGCGTGCCAGCATAGTACTTGCTTCAGCTGGAGGTATAACACAATGAGTAATCACACAGAGTCTCCGCGAATTGGTGTATTCGTGTGTCACTGTGGTCATAACATTGCAGGGACAGTCGATGTTGCCCGTGTTGCAAAGTCCGCAGAGGGGCTACCCGGTGTGGTGTTTTCGACACACGAGATGTTCATGTGTGCAGACAGTGGACAGCAGTTGATACGTGATAAGATCAAAGAACACAGACTGAATCGGATTGTGGTTGCAAGTTGTAGCCCTCGAATGCACGAACCCACCTTCCGACGTGTCGTAGAGTCTGCAGGCCTCAACAGATACCTGTTTGAACAGGTAAACCTAAGAGAACATGTCTCATGGTGTCATATGCGAGAACCTGAGTTGGCCACACAGAAGGCAATTGACCTTGTGAGGATGTCCGTGGCACGTGCTGCACGACTGCAGGGTCTACCAATCAAAAGAGTCAAGGTCGAGCCACGCGTCCTTGTTGTTGGTGCTGGAATCGCAGGGATCACTGCTGCTCTGGACATTGCAGACCGTGGGTTTGAAGTAGTCATTGTAGAGCGCGAGAAAAGACTTGGCGGAAATCTCATCAAGTGGACACATCTGTTTCCTAGCGATCAGACAGGCGAAGAGGTTCTCAGTCCACTAATTGAGAGAATGAGTCATCATCCCAAGATCACCATACACACAGACAGTACAGTGACTCAGTTTGATGGATATGTTGGCAACTTCGATGTGGTGGTCAAGAACAACAAGACAGGTGCTGAGTCTAAGCATAGAGTTGGTGCAGCAATTGTCACCACTGGTTTTCAGTCTTTCAAGCCCTATGGTTACTATGGCTATGGTCAGTCACCTGATATTGTTACACTTGCTGAGCTCCAAGAGATGCCACGTAGAAACGAACTACTCAGACCAAGTGATGGTCGACCCGTTCGCAAGTTGGCATTCATTGGATGTGTCGGCTCTCGTGAACCCGGTGTGAAAGGACACGAACATTGTTCAAGACACTGTTGTTCTGCAACTGCAAAGGCTGCTGCAGACCTCCGACTCAGAGTCGACGAGACTGTGATCCTCTATCAAGACGTACGAACATATGGCAAGGGACACGAGGAGTTTCATCGACTTGCCCGTGCACGCCATGTGATATACTCAAAGTTTCCTGAACATGATCGTCCAAAGGTAGAGGTCAGAGACGGCCGCATCACAGTGAGCTGGCACGATGTATTGGCGGATGAGGACCTACAATTTCAGCCCGACCTACTGGTACTCGCCTCCGCAATGGTGCCTCCCGAAGGTATTGAGGATGTTGCAAAGTTATTCAGCCTGACTCGCAGTCCTGATGGTTTCTTCAACCCCGAACATATCAAATTGGCACCACTGACTACCCACACTGCAGGTATAATGATAGCAGGTTCAGCTCAGGCGGCAAAGAACGCACATGAGGCAGCAATTGATGCATCTGGTGCTGCTGCAAAGGCAGTGGGTCTGATGGCAAAGGGTGAGGTGGAGATAGAGTCTACTGTAGCACACGTTGATCCGGACATGTGTTCATCATGCAGAACATGCGTCACTGCATGCCCGTATCATGCAATCTCTATGAATCCCACAAGAAGTCCACCTGTTGCAGAGGTCACTGAGGCAAAGTGCCATGGGTGTGGAACCTGTGCTGCAGGCTGTCCCAGCGGTGCTATAATGATGCTACATTCAACAGATGATCAGATACTGTCAATGGTTGAGGCGTACTTATGTCCGCCAATACAAACACACGGAGGTCAAACATGATGACTGACCATCATTCAACAGCAAAGCAGACAACTAAGACGGAGTCTCAGAAGGAGTCTGAGTGGGAACCTCGAATCGTCGCCTACTGCTGTAACTGGTGCAGCTATGCGGGTGCTGACCTTGCGGGTACCAGCCGAATTCAATATCCCCCCAATGCAAGAATAATTCGTGTGAACTGTACAGGTCGTATCAGTCCGGAGTTTGTTCTTGCAGCTCTGGACATGGGTGCTGATGGTGTACTAGTATCCGGCTGTCATCCAGGTGACTGTCACTATACTAGTGGGAACCTCAAGTTGAGAGCACGATGGGCACTCATGGAGAAGGCGATTGAACAGGCTGGTGTGAATCCCCGACGTATCAGACTTCAGTGGGCAAGTGCCTCCGAGGCTCAGATATTTGCTGACGGTGTAAGAACACTGGTTGAACAGGTCCGAAAGTTGGGCCCAATCACGAGGGAGTGGAAATGAGTCAGTTTGCAAGTTTCTTCGAACAAAAGCGCGGTGAGACCAGACAACAGAGAAAACTCATAGAAGAGGCTCTCAGGTCTGGTCCTCAGACAGTCAGTAGCATTGCAGAGAAGACCAAGTTACCAAAGTCACTGATTGTATGGAACCTCATGGCCATGCTTAAATGGTCCATTGTAGAGATAAATGGACATACTGATGACGAGTTGGTCTATCGACTCAAGGAGGCCTAGCCTCTCTGAGGTCTGATGGTGTGGTTGTTCTGCACCTGTCTTTCCGTCCACTCGTAACATCAAGACACAGACAAAATAACACCCGCTTCATACAAGTTATAAGTATGAACGAGGAGAGATAAGACCATGAGCAAAGAGAAGGTCATTCGGGTTGATCCAGTCACTCGGCTTGAGGGACATGGGTCTCTGACAATCCGATTGGGTCCGAACAATACAGTTCAGGCGGTGGAGTTCAACGTCAGTTCCACAAGGTTCTTTGAGAAGTTTCTCGAGGGCCGACCAATGGAGGAGGTACCAAGGATCGCTCCCCGTATCTGTGGGATATGTCCCGAACCACACCACCTCGCTAGTGTGAAGGCTGTTGAAGACGCATGGGGTGTCACACCCACGCCCGCTGCTGTAAAACTCAGACGCCTATTGGCAGAGGCGAAGCAGCTCTCATCACATGCAATTCATTTCTATGCTCTTGCAGCACCAGACTTTGTGTTCGGACCATTTGCTGATCCTGCCGTCAGAAATGTTGCTGCCGTAGTAAAACACGCACCTGATGTAGCTGTCCAGGCGATAGAGTTGATGCAGTTTGGTCAGAACCTCTGTAAGACAGTTGGTGCAAAGTCAGTTCATCCGGTCACTGCAATTCCCGGTGGAATGACAGCACCACTCACGGAGGAGGAACGCGACTACTGGTTAAAACAGATACCTGAACTCATGAGCAATGTGGAGAAGACTGTTGAACTTGCAAAGACTGTTGTGAATGCATATCTGGATGTCATCACTAAGGTGGCAGTGACTCCAACTTACTATGTGTCAATGGCCAACAAGGGTGTACATGACATATATGATGGCACTATTCGTGTGATGGATCCTGAGGGTCATCTACTTGAGGACTTTGAACCCCAACGATACACAGACTTCTGGGGCGAATATATTCCTCCACACTCCTTTGCCACTCACATGTACTATAAGGCGGTAGGTTATCCCGCCGGTATCTGGCGTGCCAATACACTTGCACGACTCAACATAGTGGAAAAGATGGCCACTCCAATGGCCGAGGCGGCACTGAAAGAGATGCGTCAGCTATTAGGTCGTCCTGCTCATCACACATTTGCATATCACTACGCACGTGTCATCGAGACGCTTGCAGCTGCTGAGATGATCAAGCGACTGCTTGAAGACCCAGATATTGTCAGTACTGATGTAAAACTGTCTGACGTTCAGCCACGTGCAGGTCGTGGTGTTGGTGTGGTTGAGGCACCCCGTGGAACGCTTCTTCACAGCTACACCAGTGATGAGAGAGGTATTCTGGTAAAGGCCAACATAATAGTATCAACAAACCACAACATTGCTGGCATTGAGAAGTCTGTGACGGATGCAGCAAGGTTTGTGTTTGAACAACAGGGACACAAACAACTCAAGCTCCCTGATCCATTGATTAAGACGTAGGTGAGAATAAAATGACTGATGAAGTACCTGAGGCAATCCTGAATCTACTAGAGATGGTAGTACGTTGTTATGACTGTTGTCTGTCCTGTGCTGCCCACCTTGTCATCGTTGATGAGGAGGGCCGCGAACTAGCACGGAAAGAGATCACGATTGGTGCCTGAGACCACACGGTCAACTGAGGCACCATCACAATCTCATGGTCATACAATACTATACTCTATACAAGCGGACGTGAACCATACTTGGTGACCTCCGCTGCTAGAGCCGCTACTATCTTCTCCAAGTCCTGTCTGGTGTAATTGATCCAGACCCTAGTCCTTTTGTCCATAGTGAGAATTGCGTAGAGCAATTCCTCTCCCTCTAGAACACAGTCTTTTGTATACGGAATGGCGTAGGTCCCCTCACGTCGCGCGACTGTGTAGTCTCCTACAGCGTGGTTGTATTCCCAGATCCATATGTTTCGTGGCATTTTCACCTTTCCTGCCGGTACCTCTGCGTACTCCCGAAACGCAACGAACATGATAACGTCGGATCCCATACTAGTGAAAGCGTATACTGGTTCCTTTACCAGCGTCGCACGCCGACCAATGATGATAGGATGGGGGGGTGCAAGCTTGTCGAGTGTTTCAATGTTGTGTAGAAACAGCTTTTGAAACCCACCATAGTACCCGAAGACTACTATGCCGATCACGGGACTCACACACATGCTCATAATGAACAATAACACGATCTGAACTGGGACGATGAACTGGATGAAGTAGATAACAAGCGGTATTGGTATCGCTGTCAAGACCATCGCTACTCCAATGAGTCGTACTCTGGACACATTCCTGCGTATCCTCTCCACCTGTGATGCGAACTCCAAATCCTCAGTCTCTGCCATACTTGTTTCCTTTAGGTCATTCGTATGCAGCAGAACGTCTTAAGCCTATGCAGAATGCCTTCTCGCCACACTGAGCCATTTTGAGTCCATATAATTGGATTCCAGAGAATGTGATACAAAGGATAGTCATTCTTGCTAAAAAATTATCATGTTTATAATATGAGGACAGAACTGACGCTCTGCATAATCTGATGAAAGATTTATTAGCAAATTTGTGAAATTGTTTACTTGACTAATTTGGGTTGTATAGTCTGAAAGGAGAGTGTATGCGCCAACCACCACTAACCTCAATAGAGATTACAGTATATCTGCAGTAGTTAGTATTGAGTAAGGCATCTTTCATTTATTGCATGAAATACTTTACTATATATGCTTGGTTCACGTGTAATTCTTTTTTCAGACTGTAATAATAGGTCTGATCTGAAACGGAGGCTTCTTGCGAGTGACCAAAAGTATATTCAGGATTCAGATTATTACTATTATACTAATCTCAATTATGTTGTTTGGAATTGTTCCTCAGGCGGTGATTGCTGCTCAGAACATACCCCCCGAGGACGAACGCATCATCCCGCATCCATTTGAGGGTTATGACTTGGACCTGATATTTATTCTGTATGACCCACGGGATGAGGTATTGACTGAAATAGCACAGTCAGTCCATGACATCTTGTCATTTAGGATAAACAGTGTGATTATGTTTCCAATCAACTCCTATATTGACTTTGAGTATCTCCTGACTGACGAGCCATGGATTGCCATCTATGCATTAAAGACTCAGGTAGATGGGGTTGTCTTTCCAGACCGAAAGATGTCGTGGTATGAGTTCTATCAGGTATTGCATGCTCATCCCTCGACTCATCATGTTGTAGGTATGGGTAACACTATGTCCCTGGCATCAGTGATGCCTACTGATGATGATAAAGATGCAAACATTCGACATGCCGACTCTGAACAGATTGACGGTATGTTACTAATTCTGTATGATGTCTGGAATGTTGCCGATGTAATCGACCAGAGAGCACAGTCTAGTCCAAAATATGACCGGGCTGGTAAAGACATTCGTGCAATGGCAATCAAGATGTACTGTGATAATATGCGTCACCTCTTGCTACGTTCTCTGGACCCGGTTGACCCTGTTGGAGAGATTGATCCTGTAGCACTTGAACAACGCAATCGTGACATGTGGGCACGTCACACACCGACCCTTCGTCCTGCAGCCTATCAACTCACTGATATCAAGTCCCTTGTAGAAATACCCCTTGATCAACTGCCAGATGACTTTCATCCTATTGTAAGACTGAGTTCACCTGCCAATGTATCACCCACTGACTATATACTTGGTGAGATGCCTCTGTTATCAGCTCTTAATGGTCCAATTGGTAAGATAGTTGATGTTCTTCTAGGCGTGTTACTAGACGAGGGTCAGTCTGTTATCTCCATTCCTAGCGATGTAGTTGAAACAATAGTGGAGATCTTTCAAGGCATCGAACCAATCATTGGTATTGTCAGTGACTTTGATCGTGACTCGCCTCTCAAGTCTATCATAAATGAACTTGCCGAAGAGTTTCCATTTATTGCAGAGTATAAGGAATATCTCCAGATAATCCTCAAGGCACTGTTTAATCTCCGAGGCGACCTGAGTAGCATTCTGGAAATTGTGGCGGAGATTGTACTTGCTCTGCTTCCTGATACAATACCCTCTGAGGTCACAGACTTTCTCAGTGATCTGCTTGGTGTGGGTGATGACCTCTGGAACGAGATATCCGCGATGGTCGCGGAGGGTAAAGGAATCTATGATGTCATCTTTGGATTCTTCACAAGGAATGCTCTTGACGCTATTCTGGAAAAGATGCTGGAGGCAAAGTTTGGCATAACATCTGCATCCTACCTTGACAGATTGACCAAGTTCGTGACTGCATTTATTGACTTCTTGACAACACGTGACTTCTCAAGGTTTGTCACCAGAGTTGGTCAAGACCTTCTCAGTTCATTGCTTGGCGACATGACGGGCCTGCAGCCTGCAGTAGACAAGATCATGTCTGTGATTCAGTTGGTGATGGGTACAGTCAATCTTGTTGACAAGTATGATGCCTCTTCGGTCATTGAACTTGTGACGGAACTATTGACCACATTTGTCCCGAGCGGGATTATAGTTGAGGCTGAGACTTTTGCAAAACAGCTGATGAACGTCACAAAGACCTACAAAGAGGGCGCTCTCTCATCAGTCACCAACTTTAGGAATGAAGTTGCTCGCGTAATAGACTCCTGTGTTTCAGGGTCTGTTCCTTCTTCTACAAAGAACCTGATCAAGGATGTCATCACACTGCTTGGTGGGTACTTCAATGATGCCTTCGACAAGAACCAATTGCCTGACATATTTGAGATAGCTGAGGATATAATTCAGCAACTGGGACTACCTCCCACACAGATGGGATATAGTCTGGCACAGGAGACTGAGTTCATCAATGCGATGAACGAGGTGGTCCGCCCCATTCTTGGTATAATCGCTTTGGTCACAGACTCTACTGCACTGAAACAACTCGTCAGTAAGACGGTCTCCAATTTCGAGTCTGAGCTGGGCTCTCTCCCAGACATGATAATGCATGCCATTGAATACATGGACCTTGATGACTTGTTGCCTCCCGATGCTGAAGAAGTACTACTAACAGTCTCCGAAGTGGTTGGTGGCATCACTAATATCATAAAATTAGTGAAGGGACAGTCCTTTGCAGGCATCATGCAGTCGCTCTTGATGAGCGCAGCTGCCATATTAGGAACACACTCGTCCTTTGATGAGGTGCCCTTTGATGCACTTCTTGTGCTATTACAGTCTTTCTTCCCAGATGCGTTTGGTATTGATCCTCAGAGCCTACCAAGCAAGACCGAGATCATCAACACCATAATCAACTATGCCAGTGGAAAGCTCAGTGGCGTCATCGATGAGACCGTTCTGACTACAATGTTACAGTTCTTCATGAACATCAAAGGTATATTCACTGATGGCGTTCGTTGGTTGCTTGGAATGGTGTTTGATTGGCTGAACAGCATGCTGACTCCTGTATTTGATGAGTTGGAAGACAGCCTGAGAGATGCTTTATCGCAAGTCACCGACCTGCTGGGCTACTCTACTACACTACCCATTGGTCTTGGTGAGTGGTCACTGTTTGAATTGTCTATAAGTCTTGGTCTCCGACTTGATTTTAACATCGACCTGACTCCGCTGTTTGATATAATCACCAGTATGATATTTGATGCGCGGAGTATCTTCTCGATCTCAAATGTTGGTGATTTTCTTCAGATCATCTTCTCATTCTTCGAGTTCACCCCTCAGTTCTTTGCTGAACTTGGTGTGAGTGGATTCGACTCATCAAAGAATGCAATCCTTGGCACACTGTTGGGTATGCTTGGAATGGACATATCATTTGAGGGTAGTGCTCATTTTGTACTCAACCTGTTCACATTCAGAAACGGACTCTTCGAATGGGAGAATTTCATGAAGGTAGTCGAGTGGGGACTTCACATCAAGATCTCACTGTCAAAGACATTCACACTTGTTGACCTATTTACTGCTGGACTTGGTGGTGGAGCACTTGCTGCAGTCATGGAATTTCTTGGTCTAGATACAATCAAGATAATCATCTGGTTTGCTGTTGAGCTAGATATTGTAAAGAAGGCAGCGACCGCTGTGGCGGCCGAGGTATCAACGCTTACTCTAGCAATAACTCTTGGAGTGGCAATTAATATTCCAATTGACCTTATCATCGTGGCAATCACAATTTATGGTTCAATGGAGATCATCCTGACCTTCTTCCAAGACTTTGCAAATTCAGACCCACTGAAGATAACGCTTCGACTCATATTCACAGTCCGTGTGACGTTTCGTTTCCTGTTCTGGGATACTGACGCATCATGGAGTTGGGAACCCGGTGGGCCATGGGACCTGAGTCCAAAGAAGGGTGAGACTGAGTATAACAAGTCTGGTGTCGGACTGGACACTGATGATGATGGTCTGTCTGATGAATACGAGTCGCGTATTCCTGGACTAGACCCGACAAGACCTGATACAGATGGTGATGGTGCCTCCGACAAACTTGAGGTACAGACAATGGATACAGACCCCACAAGTCCTGATACAGACGGTGATGGTCTTCTTGACGGTGCGGAATGGGAGAGTGGAACGAATCCAATGGTTGAGGACACTGACTGGGATGGACTCACCGACTATCAGGAGGTCAACATATATGTCACAGATCCCCTCTCACAAGACACAGACGGCGACCGGCTCACTGACTCATACGAGGTACTGACACGATGGGACCTGTCTGTAGTCACTCCAACAGTTGAGTATGTTGTGATTGGTGGTGTAAGGTATAATGACCATACCGACCCACTGAATCCCGACACTGATGGTGACGGACTCCTCGATGGTCAGGAGGGACCAATGGGCGCCTACTATGGTCTTGACTCGCTCTACAACGACACACCCGGCTCGGGTTTTGACCCCGCCCCGATCCTATTCAATGATGGCTACACTCATCCACTTGATGCAGACACTGATGATGACTCATACCTGCAGTTATACAGTGGCGAGATCGATAGAATGCTGAATAGAAAGCTCGTACCGAGAGGATACGAGTCACAGGCGTACCCAATGAGCGATGGAAATGAGGTCAGTGGGTTCGACATAATTCTGTATGATGATGAGGGTGAACCCTACCTCAAACATGTCTATACAAATCCTGTCAATCCTGATACTGATGGCGATACTGGCGTCACTGCAGAACAACGTGAGAATCCACCGGCTGGTGCGTGGTTAAACTCTGACGGTTATGAACTACAACTTGATCCCCCAAGCGACCCAACTGATGGTGATTGTGATGATGATGGACTGTTAGATGGTCTAGAGGGTGTCATTAGACAGGACAGCAACCACACATTCTACTTGGACCCAGACACAGATGACGATGGTCTTCCTGACATGGTGGATCTGCTTCTGGGCACTGACCCTCTCTCAGCTGATACCGACCTCGATATGGTGTCTGATGGTGACGAGTTCTATATCTACGGTACATGCCCTACACTGCCTGACACCGACTTTGATGGTCTTGAAGATGGTGATGAGCTGTTCTTCTGGCATACCAACCCATTTGCTGATGACAGTGATGGTGACTTGCTTCTAGACGGTTATGAGGTTCTAACCACTGGAAGCAATCCGATGGATGAGGACTCTGATAACGATGGTCTCACTGATTTTGAAGAGTTCTTCGTCTACTACACAGATCCGTTTGTGTACGACTCGGATGATGATGGACTAAGTGATGGAGAGGAGGTCATGGTGTACTTCACAGACCCACTGAACTGGGACACAGACTACGACTCCATCACAGAACCAAATGAGTATGATGAGATGACATGGCCAATGAACGACTATCAGGAGGTCATGATGTGGAACACCAGCCCGACCACAACGGACTCTGATATGGATGGACTGGGTGACGCAATGGAACTCTATCTCGGTGGTTGGAAGCTTCATTACAGTACAAGTCCATATCCAACAGTTCCGTGGTTAGAGCCCATTCCATTGGATCCGAATGACCGTGATACGGATGATGACCTTCTTGCAGACGGTGCTGAACTTGTTATAACAAACACATCTGACCTGATCTATCCGTTTGTGTCATTCAATATCATCCTGAAGTTCAACACCTCTCCTGTTGACAGGGACAGTGACGATGACTTGTTGATCGACTACCAGGAGGTAGTTGTATTCAATACCAATCCTGTATTGGTTGATACAGACAATGACTCGATAAGCGATTGGTGGGAGATATGGGTCTACAACACATCTGCTCTCAATCCTGATACTGACGGTGATGGTTGGAACGACACTACCGAGGTTCTCGTGGAAGTCTATCCATACGGTCCATGGCCACCAAGTAACTGGTCCATCGGACTGCCGGGTGGCGACAATGGTACACCCGGTGGATTTGTACCAGCTGGACTACCACTGTATACGCTGCCACCAAGTAGACACATAACACTTGCACTTCAACCGATCCATCCGACCTCCGCCACTGACTGGGACTCGGATGATGACTGGCTTCCTGATGGTGCAGAGGGCGACTTCTATCACACCAATCCACTCGACAAGGACAGCGATAAGGATGATAACGACGACACGTATGAATTTGACACCGATTATGATGGTCTGCCAGATGGTATTGAGTTTATGATACGTCTTCAGGCAACTGGTGGTGGAATTCTAAATCCCGACTCAGATTTTGATGGGCTAATTGACGGTGATGAATACTATGTCTATGATACCGATCCCGTAAAGGCCGACACTGACGGTGACGGGTTCTCCGACGGGCTAGAGATCGCACTGGGTCTAGATCCACTGACGTATACACCACGAAGCGAGTTTGAACTCTATCTGGCGATAATGCGTGGGCAGATGACTATGAAGATCATGCTTCCTAAGGAGGGTGCTGTGGTATATCAGGACCTACAGGTGAGTGTCGCTAACTTCACAGCATTCCAGGACATGTGGTTCCGATATAACAATGGGACCGGCTGGAGTCAAAATTACTCCCTAGTATACAACCGTGTGGCCGGACAGTTTCAGAGTGTCGGCCACCGATGGCCGACTGGTAATATCACACTGCAGGTGTTTGGACGTAACCAGAGTGGTATCATCTCTGCCGCATTCACTCACTTCATTGTGTTACAGGGTGACACACCCTTCCCATGGATGACGGTGGGCGCTATTGTAGGCGGTATCGCCGTGGTAGTCATCGGAGGTTATACTGCATATAGAAAGGGTCTGTTCCCACGACGCGGTAGAGAACGGCGTACTGCGTCCACTGGGAGTCCAACTACTGTCACTGAGACTACTACTGAGGCTTCAACAGAAACAACATCCTCCTCTGACAGTGGTACTGGCTCAGGAGAGGATGGCAGGCCTGTGAAGAGGAGAGCAAGTACGAGGGGCAAGGTCCCCCAGGAGAAAGAGTAGGAGAGTGATATGATGAGAATACAATCAATGTTTGCTACTACTGTGTACATCTTGATCATGCTTGTAGGTATGTTCATAGTACCTGCCATACCAGTCCTCGTGTCTGGAGAGAATGCCCCTCTACAGACCAATACACAGTATTCAGAGTTTGATAAGGACAACTTTCCAAATCAGGTGATTCAGAGTCTGGCAGATATTGAACCGGGAATGCCATCTGAATATGATATCGGTCTAGTTCTTCAAGACCGAACAAATGAATACATGACTATCTTTGAACCATGGAAGACCAAGGCTGCAATCCATGCCATTGCATATCATGAGGCGTCCGGATTTCTAGCACTGGGTGGTGGATATCTCTATGACAATGAGATCCACATATGGAGGCTCAATACCGAGACGCATATGTTCGACAAGGTCTGGGACTCTGGAGATAACATCATACATTCCGATGTGTTATCTCTTGCATGGGGCGATACTGACCTGAATGATTTTCTCGAGATTATTGCAGCAAGTTCTGATGGTTTTGTCTATGTGTTCGAACAACGACATATCTATGACCCACAGGCCAACACAGAGAACATGTTTGATCATGTATGGACAAGTCCATACACGTTTCGTGCATTTGATGTCAAAGTATATGATGCAGACCGCGACTACAGAGAGGACATCATTGTTGGTTCATGGGATGGAAAGGTTCGTTGTTTCGAGTATGACACACACTCGGGATATCCATTCTCTCAGGAGCACTGGATAACTTATAGAAAGGTCTGGGACTCTGGAGATGCAGTCCAAGGACGTATCTATACAATTGGTCATGGCGATACAAACTATAATGGTCTACCAGAGATCATTGCAGGTACTCGGGAGGGTCGTGTCTACGTCTTCGAGAATGATGGTACGCACCTAATGATCAACGGAAAGCCATTCCCATTGATAAACGACAACCACTACAGACTTGTCTGGACAAGCAAGAACTACACATGGCGTCCCATAATCTCTATGGAGGTCGGTGAACTTGACCAGACACCCGGTGAGGAGATTGCACTTGTGGCTCAGGGACAGGGTGTGTTTATACTCGATTGGAACAATGAATCTCATACATACAACTACAGGAGAGTCTATCGCGACTGGGACAGCTGGCAGACAGATGAGTCCTCTCCATGGAGATTAGACTTCTGGGCAGACTCTGTCGTCACAGCTAACAATGTGACATACAAACTACCAAATGGGACCTTCATTCCAGAACCCATTAGCTATACCATGCATGGAGGTCTTGCAGATCCGCCAGCTGAGTGTTACCCCTATAATACAGGACTTGCCAATGCCAGCGATGATCATTATTCCTATTTCAACGCACATGTGGCACCATATGCCTCTGCAGTCATTGACTTTGGACCAGACGAGGAGGGCACTGGCAGTGCAAGCGCGGCGTATGACCTGAAGATCAAATTTGCTCATACAATGAGTATATCGAAGGTGAATGTCTCAGTTGGACAGTCTCCGACCGACTTCGAACCCGTATCTAAGTTGAGAATGTGGACTCTTGACACCTACCTGTATGTTGATGTGGACGATGCACTTGGTGCACGAAAGTGGGACTGGTTTAGATACATCAAATTGACAGTCTATGATGGAGTCCAATATAGAGTCGACTCGATCGAGTTGAGCCAGGTATACACTCAGATAACCACTGCTCTGACTGTTGCATTAGGTCCTCTGCCTGATACATTCAACCTCTATGGTCCACCAGATGCCTCTGATAAGATGATCGTATCAACAGTCATTGGTAACTTCTATGCCTTTGCATACAATAGCACTACTGATGACTATGACCTTGTATGGGACTCGTCGCGTGATGACTTCTTCAAGATTGGAAAGAATGTCTGGGATATGATCTACGTCGGTCATACAACCAATATACCCATTTGGTTAGCGGGATCTATCACCTATGGTGCAGCCACCTCTACCGGTACATATAGTCACTGGACTGTAGGCGATCTCTATCAGTTTGACTGGGTTGGTGCCATGAATCCGCATGAGATTCTTGTCATGGGCACGGATAATGCCATTCGGGTATACAGAACACACTCCAATCCCTTGTTTACTATGTCAGGAATTCTCGAGGAAGATCTCACTGCAGCGACCTATTTCTCGGACATCAAAAACGATCTGGGCACTAAAACAGGTACTATCGAGCTGGCTCTCTTCCAACCCTTAGTTATGCCTGTGGCAGCCGTTGGTGTGTTTGATCCTACAATAACTATTGACGACAAGTATGGTCTTGCTGTGGGACAAATGGCTGCTGACCTATGGTTCTATGTGCGAAGTGGTCCCACTGAGACCTTCACTTTTGATGTTGACGCAGCTGAGATCGATGCCACGGGTGACATTGTAGTCGCCCTATCTAATGCAAAGACCGTGCCACGGGTGAAGTTTGTGGACTGGGACCGTGACAATGACCTTGACATGATTCTCTCGACGGGTTTTGTGTACTACTGTGAAAACATTGGAATTGAGTCTGATAAATCTGTACCAACATTTAGAATGGTAAAGGGCTATTTTGAGACAATGAACAGTGGCGATTCAATGAACGACTATTGGGGTATACCAGAGGTGTGTGACATTGACCAGGATGGTGACTATGACCTCATACTAAACTATGATACAAGAAAGGGTGCAACTTGCTGGTTGAATATGGGTACTATGGAACAACCCAAATGGGTTGAGAACAAAAAGTTGTTCTCTAATAGTCGTCCGGAGACTAACCTGAAGTACCATGAGTTCACAGGAATACGAATTATTCCTTGGCGATGGAATATGCCTCAGGACTTCTGGCAGGAGTTTAACAGCGATATGGCCACACTTCAGGATGCACCATACACAATGATGGCCTACAGGAATGACACTGAGAGGCTCGCCATCTTCTGGCCAGTATATGATCAGTCTGCCAGTTATGTGGTGGCAACATATCCCACTGTATCACGATACGAGTTTGAAATTCAGTCTAAGGGCGCACTAAACTTTGGTTATCACGTGACCGAGTCATGGAACACTGCCGATGACCTTGCTGACTGGACCCTCACAGTACGTTCCGGTGATGTGGATGGTGATAACAAGGGTGAGATCATTGTTGGTGATTACGACAATAACATCTACATCTTTGAACATATGGTGAATAACACCTACAAGCGTGCATTCAGGTCGTTCGATATCAACCACACTGAGGTCAGCGATACCAGTCCGTATATGTGGGAGGAGCTGGAGGGAGTCTCGGGGACCTTCAAGAGAGTGATCTGGGACCATGTAGAGCATATTCTTGCAGACTGTGACCTTGACTCTGATGGATACAGGGAGTTGATAGCCGCAGCCAATCTACAGGTCTACGTGTTTGAGGACACAGGAATAGACGACACGTATGACCTTGTCTTCACTATTGACCTACGTGACACGCAACTCAATATGACCGCAGGTTGGAGTAGAGTCTCCGGTATCACTGCACTCGGTGCGGGCGATGACTATGACCTCAATGGTAACAGAGAACTTGTGGTGGCGGCTGGCCCCTACCTCTTCATCTATGACATAGGTCATAATGCATGGACTACTCTGAATGAGTACTATATGGAGAGTGGTATGCTCACAGGACGATACTATATGATAGGTAATGGTGCTGAGGAGGACTTCATAGAGGCCCACATCCAAGCCATTGTGCTCTGTGATACTGATGAGGACGGCTTTAGAGAGGTCATCATTGGTGGTAAGGTCAACGTCACTCAGGTCCGGCAGGACGGCTTCCTCAAGGTGTACGAGTGGCACGGTGCCAACTTCGAGGAGGTCTGGTCAGCTCCCCCTGAGGTCACCACATGGAATCCTATTACATCAATCCTGCTGGATGACCAGGACTATGACTCTAAACAGGAGATAATAATTGGTCATACCAAGGGATTTGACATATGGGAATACTCTGAAGGTGCTGAACTCTACACCAAGGTCGAAGTCGTCACATCCTCCCCCAACTATCCAATCGTCCAATTGAGTTCAATCTTTAATGAGAATGAGGAACGACGGCTCACTGGACGAGGCGACAATGACCTGTTATACTTGTCTACAATTTCTAATGACTGGCTCATCAGTGTATTCTGTCGGCAAGACCGACTGTGGTATAAGTTATACTATACAATTACAGATACATGGTATGACGCAATACAGGTCTTCACGGATTCCTATCCGGGATATTCGAATGGAGAAGTCATGGCCGAATACCAACCATCTCTGTTCCTTCATCCAAACGGAACACTGTACCTCACGTGGAAGACATGGATTGTAGTGAGTAGTATAAATTACTATGACATATGGATATCACGTACTCAGCCTGGCTGGAGTACTCCTAAACGGATAGATACGGCAACAACGAGGATATATCCAAGCCTCTTTCAACTGGGCAACCAACTGGGCGTAGTCTATGTATCAACTTCTTCTCACAGGGTCTACTACGGCAGCCTGTCCACATGGTCTGGGTCATGGTCGATGGGCAACATCTTGGGATACAAGAACTATGGACAGTACTATGTTCAGTCCTCTGATATCATAATGCTACCTGATGGTGGATATGCGCTTGCTATATCTGGACGAAATATTTCTCTATCCAAGACAGACCTCGATATCTTTGTGGCAATCAGTAACAGTTCGTTCAGCTGGTCGAATAGTTCCATGTGCAGAGCCACGACCTCCTACAACAATGAGATCAATCCGGACCTCGGCATCTTGGGCGCACCGGAGAACACACTACTGGTGGCATATGAGTCAGTCGAATCGCCTATTGAAGACCGTATTCAGATGAGCTATTCAAATACATACACAATCTGGCGACAGCATGAGCCACTGGCCTCGTTCCCGCAACAGTTCATCAGAGTTGAACGGCCTGGCGGTGGTGTGGATTATTACTACAACGCTACCATCAAGATGTACGCTCCTCAGGCCTTGTCTCCAAGTCTTGTTGGACTGAGAACAGGTGGGTTCATGCAGCAACATGCCTTCTCTTTCTGGGCAAATTCAAGTACTCCTTTGAGTCCTGCTACGATCACTGGTTCTCTGAGTCCGTACTTCGAGCTCAAATATACGGAGAGTGCGGACCTGTTCTATGGTATCAATCCCTCGTCGAGATTTACTCACTTCAACATCAGAAGTGTTGTGGACATGGATGTTGGTGACACTGATGGCGATGGACGACGTGAGGTCATCGCTGGATTTGATGACCGCGTGGGCGTCTACGAGTTAAAACACTCAAACGTTGGTGGCGAAGTCATGCAGCATGAGGAGGTGTGGTTATCCAATGCTCTGCCACAACCAGTGACTGGCGTCACCGTATATGATTCTAATAGCAACGGTTACGAAGAGATAGGCGTATCCTGTGAACGAGGAGAGGTCTTCATCTTTGAGACCGTCAACTCCGGTCAGCCTCATGTATCTCTGCTTCATAGTGACATACTATGGACCAGTGAACTAGGTATGAATAGTCTTGACATGAAGTTTGAGCTATTTCTAGCGTACGACATTGACAACAATGGTCAGACTGAGTTATTTAGAGGCGAGGTCAATGGCACCATCCGCGCGCTTAACAGTGCAGGACTACAGATCTGGTCTAATCACGACAACACAGACATTCCTGTCTGGATGTCTATAGGTCCAGTAACGACTTATGGCGGGGACGTGTTGCTGGCAGTCACCCGATATCCTGCTGTGTCTGGTGCACCCGCCATACTGACCCTGATCAATGCTCGTACCGGCGTCACAATATCAAATACACCAATACCAAACACAGCAATCTATCCATTTAGTTTCGCAAAGATTGCAGATGTGATGAACGACCCAGCAAGTGAGATAATCGTTACCAACTCGATGAGCGAGATGTTCGTCTTTAATGCAACAGGACATCAACTCTACACTGTAGAATTCAGTCATGATATGCAGTTGACCAACATTGCTGTAGGAAACTTCAGTGGACATACAAAACTTGACATTGTATTGGTGCACCAAAATGGCTCACTGACCGTTCTGAGTGGCAGCAATGGTACCATCCTCTTCCATATTGAAGTACCAGTAGGATATTCCTATCAGATACCTGCTGTTGCTGATATCAACGGAGATGGTATTGATGACATACTGACTGGAAGTACACACCTATGGATTGTTGACTCTAAGAACAAGTCGATCATGTACAACTCCACAGTATATCCAAAATATACCATTGAGAAGGTCTTTGTAGACGACTATGATGGCGACTCTCTCCTAGAGGCTCTTGTCGTCACCAGTCATGAGGTCTATCTGGAGAAGATATCCACCGGCCGTGCCATCTGGACCTATGAATACAACAGTGGTGTCATCAAGGATGCTGCACATGGTGTATTTGTGGATGGTCGGACTGGTCTTGCTGTGTGTACCAACAACGGAACTGTGATTGCTCTGGATGCACTCACCGGTGTTGTCGTCTGGTTTGCACAGAGCAACCGTATCTTCCGAGAGGTGGTCGCTGGCAACTTTGATAGCGATAGTCTGAGTGAGATTGGTGTTGCAGAGTCCAACACTGGTCGTATCACTGTCTATCGAGAAGAGGTTCCATGGACACCAGAGCCCCCTGTAGCATATGAATTATGGACTCAGTATTGGTCCCTACAAGTGGTAATATCAGGGTCTGTGACAATCACCGGTCTGTGGACATATGACACCAATGGTGACAGCGTGACCGAGTTTGCAGTGGCAGACAGTACTGGTACCCTCTATCTGTATCACCCTGTCAATCCAACACAGCTGTGGAAGATTGATTTGGGGGATGCCATCATGGACGTCAAGTTCGCAGACTTCAACGGCGACTCTGTGGCTGACTTGTTGGTACTCGTGAAGAAATCAGACAGATACCTGGTCATCGGAATCAACAGTATAACCGGAATGCCCATTGCTGGAATTGAGAATTATTCCCCCATAGACGAACGCATAAACTTGATTGAAGTCGGCGACTTTAGAACATCAATCAGTGGTACCGAGTACGCTGTGGTCTATACAACCAACATCAACAAGACATATGTGGTGTTCTATAACACAGCAGGCGCGCAAGTGGCCGTTTCCGCAGACAACGCGACATCATTCTATCCTACAGGTACACTTGTTGGACAGTGGTCTGGCGACTCTTCTCTGGAACTAGGTGTCGTTGGTATCACAGCTGGTACAGAGGGTGACATGTGGTTATGGCAGGGCAATGGTGATCTTCTCGGCTCTTTACCATCGGGACTGCCCTTGATAGTTGATGTTGTCACTGGTGACTTTGATGGCGCTACATTTGATGACATGGCAGTTGCGTTTGTTGACGGTCGCGTAACGTCCTTCCAGGTCTTTGGAATTGACTTCTGGACTGTCTACGTGAATGCTACAGTCCGGTCATTGGTAGCAGCGAATGTTGTTGGTGACGCAAGAAATGAGATAATCGTGAACACGGATGAGACTGGGATCATAGTCACTGATGCCCAAGTGTTTGATGTGAAATGGCAGTACAATGCGCTCACCACAGTAGGTAAGAAGTTAGTAGTTGCTGACGTCGATCAGAATGGAGTGAAGGACCTAGTACTCATGCTGAAGGACCACATTGCAATAGTCGAGTATGGCTCAGGGAATGTCATTGGTGCCTATGTGGCATGGTCCTCACCTCAGACTATCTATGTGGGTAACTTCGACGATTCCACCAGACTTGGACTGATGTACTTCTCTAATAAGACGGTCTATGCTATCACAGACCACACGTTTCCACCACCCCAACCTGGCTCGTCTGGTGAACTCGCCTTTGACTCAATAGTGACATCCGTCGTCGTCAGTTCAGTCATCATCATGCCATTCGCAGCAATCCTAGTATCGATCCCACGGTTCATCAAAACAAGACGCCAAATGAAATGATGTGTATATCACCCTCGGGCTGGACTCCAAGTCCGAGGGTCCTCTTTTTCTGACCTGTCCAATAGTATTTAGTAGGTCAACTTAGGGCTTGTTCAAGGCGAAACAAACGTCATATACAGAGCGGTGACACGCCCCTATCACTTAGACTATCACTATCTTCTGTTTATAATAATACCATAGAGGTGTAAAAAGAACCTCTCTCCATTCGTGTGTAGGAGTATATCCTTCACATGTCTATCCGTGTAACAGTAGGTCTGGCCTCTCTGACAGCCTGAGAGTGTTGAATATTACGTCAGGTTCACTCTAATACAGTTTTATGTATAAATATTGGAACATGTGTTCTAAATATATTGTCTTTGTATAATGCGGCTAGAAATTGCGGTAGATGGATGGATGGATGTTCTAACTCTAACACGCGCACCAAGCACACTGATATGAGCCTTTTCAGAACACGTCACAGCAGAGGTGATGTGGATGAACAAAAACGAAATCCGCTATGCACTGAATTTGTTCTTATTGAAACGGAGTGTGAACACAAGCTATGAACTTCATTAGCCTCAAAAAGCGATCTCTCAAGATAGTTCCAGAGGACATAATTGGAATAGTACCTTTATGTCAGACTTCAAAGTAATAAAAACACCTCTGAAGTGGTCGCGTTTTGTCTCTGGTTGCTAGAGTCCGGGCAGGCTCATCAACATAATAGAGTCTTTACTGAGACTGTGACCGAACTAGTTCGTCGAAGAGCCCCCTTGATTCTGGAGCAATTGAGTCTATTAGAGGCATCCGCACTCAGTCTCAAAAAGAGTATCTACCTACTCTGGACTACTTAATAGCAGTCCTAAGAAATGCAAGACGCGACAGACTTGCAACTGTAGGATATATGAGTACAGTTCGTTCAACGTTGCACCATTCCAGGATGATCTTGAGGTGATCAGTCGGGAGAGTATGGACTATGGCGATGGTTATACTACTGAAATCGTCATAGTGCGTTGTATGATGTGCGGCAGAGTCTACGAAGTGGAGATATACTATCTAAATCACTATCCTCACAGCCATTGGTATCTAAGAGATCAAAACACGTGATTAAATATTGCTACTAAAGTTCTTCTTTAGTAGGTAGGATGACTCTCCAATGTACTATATTCTCTACTGTTATATGAGTACATACATAATATTTAATCAAACAGCGTCTGGCAACAAATTGTATATTATGTCCAATAACATACAGAACATGTCCGTTTTTAATCATATTTTTGTTCAAAATGAAAACATGTCCCTTGATATCAGAATTTGATGTATGTTTTTAGACATAGAATTACCAATAAGTATCGTATATAGACATATACAATAAATTTCGCGTCCGATTTAAAACTCGACATGCATATATTATGCTATGACAATCATATAGAGCCAAATAATTCACAATAATCCACTCATCAGCCACTAAGAGGTCTATGTATGACGATTGAGGAAACTGAGACTGTTGCCAGTTTGGAAACTCCCCCCAAGACGCCCAGTGCCCTTGTAATAGGGGGTGGTGTTGCAGGTATTCAGGCTGCCCTTGACATAGCAAATCAGGGATTCATGACGTTTCTTCTAGACAGAAATCCGTCCATTGGTGGAAGAATGGCTGCAATTGACAAGTGTTTTCCTACGCTAGACTGCGCAGCCTGTATATTGACACCTAAATTGAGCGAAGTATTGCGGCATCCGAATATTCGATTATTGACGTATAGCGATGTCAAAAAGGTGCGCGGGAAGGCTGGGAACTTCACTGTGGAGATAGTGCGGCATGCACGATACGTTCGAGAAGACAAGTGTTCCGGTTGTGGTGAGTGTGTGTCCGTATGTCCCATAGAGGTCCCGAACGAGTTTGACCAGAATCTTGGTGTTCGAAAGGCAATATACGTGCCATTCCCGCAGTCCACACCGAACGTATATACCATTGACAAACGCGACCATGCTGCATGTCGAGTGACGTGCCCCGCTAATGTCAACACGCAGGCGTTCGTTGCTCTGCTGATGCAAGAACGGTTTGAAGAGGCATTGGCTATAGTACGTGATGCTATGCCCTTCCCTGGTTCTCTGGGCAGGGTATGTATTGGTTTCTGTGAGACCCAGTGTGCAAGAGGAAACTATGACGAGAGTGTTAGCATACGCAATCTTCACAGATTTCTTGCGGACTATGAACGAATGTATGGACGGCCGGCACCCGTAGAGGCCAGGATTGACAAGGCAGAACGTGTTGCAGTGGTGGGTTCAGGTCCGGCCGGTATCAGTTGTGCGTATCATCTTGCCAGAATGGGATATCCCGTGACTGTCTTTGAGAAGAGAGATGAACCCGGTGGACTGATGAGATATGCGATACCAGAGTATCGTCTGCCACGCGATATCCTGCGTGAAGAGATAGAACGAGTAAGGCAGTATGGTGTAGAGTTTAAGTTCAACACAGACGTTCGCTCAATTGACGAGCTGAAGACACAGGGTTACAAGGCAGTATTCATTGCTACTGGTGCATCTAAGAGCAACAGACTGATGATAGAGGGCGAGGATGCAAAGGGTGTATTCCATGCAATAGACTTCTTGGACCGGGTAAGTCGTGGTGAGAAGGTCCCAATAGGAAAGCGTGTTGCAGTAATTGGTGGTGGGGATGCTGCAGTAGACTCCTGTCGTGTTGCAGTACGCCTAGGTGCTGAGGAGGTCACCATGATCTATAGACGGTCTCAGGTGGAGATCCCTGCAATCCCAAGCGAGGTGGAAGATGCAGAACACGAGGGTGTCCGTTTCATGTTTCTTACTGCGCCGACTAAGGTTGTGGTCAGCAAGGGTCAGGTGGCCGGTCTCAAACTGATCCGAATGCGGCTTGGCGATGAGGACAGTTCAGGTAGAAGACGTCCAATACCGATACCTGACTCAGAGTTCACACTGACCTGTGACACTATCATTGTGGCTGTTGGTCAGAGTGTCGAACCAATAGAACTTCACAAAGGACTGGAGATGACAGAGCAAGGTACAATTCGGACTGATCCTATAACACTCCAGACTAGTGTTGCTGATGTGTTTGCTGGAGGTGATGTGGTATTGGGTCCGGCAACTGTTGCAAAGGCTGTGGGTCAGGGCTATACTGTCGCTGTGTCAATTGACAGATATCTACAAGGTGTGGACCTCAAGAACGGACGTGAACCTGTAGAGTACAAGATTGCAAAGCCATCAATAGACCAGTCTCGGTTTCACTCCACACCCAGAGTTCAGATGCCCCGTCAGAAGATCAACCGTCGGAAGCAGTCCTTTATCGAAGTCGAACTCGGCTTTGAGAAGGACGATGCAGTGATGGAGGCTGGTCGATGTCTGGGCTGTACAATCTGCTGTGAGTGTGGTAACTGCGTAAAAAAGTGTGAACGTGGTGCAATAGACCATACTGCACATGATGAAGTGTTAAACATCAATGTCGGTGCAATAGTTGTTGCTACTGGCTATCAGTTGTTTGATGTCAGCCAGTATCCACGTCTTGGGTATGGGAGATATCCAAATGTCATTCACGCACTGGAGTTTGAACGACTGATCAACGCATCTGGACCGACACAGGGACACCTCATCCGGCTCAGTGATGGTAGGATTCCCAAGAACATCGGATTCGTACAGTGCGTGGGTGCACGTGATGTGCAGAAGGATGTGCCACAGTGTTCACGTGTGTGTTGCATGTATGGAATCAAGAATGCTGTGATGGCAAAGGAACACTATCCCGATGCATCAGTGACCGTCTACTACGCAGACATCCGTGCCTTTGGAAAGGGATTTGAAGAGTTCTTTAACATGGCAAAGACCCGATATGGCATTCAATTCGTACGTGGACGTGTGGCAGAGGTCGAGGAGGATCCCCATACTAACAATTTGATAGTATATGTTGAGAACACTGAGGGACTGGATGTACCCAAGCGTCAGCATGACCTGTTGGTGCTCAGCCCGGGCATAATTCCATCCAAGGGTATGAGAGAACTGGCTGAGGAGATCGGTGTTGACCTGTCAGAAGACGGATACTTCTCAGTGAAGGATCAGATCATTGCACCAGTTGACACACCCCTTCCTGGTGTCTTTGTCTGTGGATGTGCAAGTGGTCCGCAGGACATTCCAGACAGTGTTTCAGCAGGTTCAGCAGCAGCAATGCGTGCAACCATCATGTTAGCCAAGACTCAGCATCAAAAAGAATGAACTGACTAACGAACGAGTGAATGAAAAAATGAAAAACACAGACATGAGGTGATTGCATGACAACAGAACTACATACACCCACATCCGCATTCGCGGAGGAGATCAGTAAAATACCTGGCGGAGAGGCAATCAAAAAGTGTATACAGTGCGGAATCTGCACTGCGAGTTGTGTCATTGCACGTGCCTCTGACAAGTACCATCCACGTCGGTTGATACAGAAGATATTGCTTGGAAAACGTGAAGAGGTCCTGAACAGCACACAACCCTGGTTGTGTATGACCTGCCGAATGTGTGAGGAGCGCTGTCAAGAGGGCGTGAGCCCGGCCGAGATATTTCATGTGGTGCGCGAGATTGCTGCAAGGGAGGGCCATATTCCCATACCATTCAAGAAGGCGGTCGATACAGTCCTCTCCGATGGATGGATGCTCAAGGACGCCTACAGTGACTTCGTTGAGGACGAACGAGCAGACCTTGGACTGAATCCAACTCTGACCTGGAACAAGGCATTCACAAACAGGATCCGACGCAGGTACTTCTCCCGGGAGGGAGTTGTTTGAAGGAGATATTGCTCTTTAGAGGATGCACTGCACCTGTCAGACACCCTGCCTATGAGGCCGCCACTATTGCAGTCTTGAAGCGTCTTGGTATGGAGGTCATACCTTTAGAGGATGCAAACTGCTGTGGGGCACAGTTCATAGAGTCACTGAGTCGAGATGCATTTGTCACAATGTCAGCTCGCATACTTGCACTGGCTGAGGAAGAGGGCAAAGATATCCTGACCATATGCGGAGCATGTGCTGGCTCGTTGAAGATAAACAAACACTACCTTGACCATAATGGATCGACCCGACAGATGGTCAACGACATATTGACAGAGGAGGGTCTAAGATATACTGGCAAGACGCGAGTAAGACACCTATTGCAAGTTCTGAATGAGGACATAGGCTATGCAACGATTGAGAAGGCCATTGTGCGACCCTATAATGGTATCAGACTTGCAGCACACTATGGGTGTCATGTGACGCGTCCCTACAACATTGTACAAGTGGATGATCCCGAGTCGCCTAGCATCATTGACAGATTGATTGAGATAGCTGGCGGTGTTGCTGTAGACTATACGGGAAAGACGCGATGTTGTGGTGGTCCTATTCTTGCCATGGATCCGGTGACAGCTGAACTGATTGGTATTGAGAAGATACGTAATGTAAAAGCAGCTGGTGCACAGGGAATAGTCACTGCATGTGTCTTCTGTGATATTCAGCTGACACAGGTGCAGTTTGGCGAGGGCCGTGAGTCAGAGAAGAAGATACCAGTCATAACTCTGCCACAGTTTCTGGGTCATGCATTAGGCATCTCTGACGACCGATTGGGTCTGAGCCAGAACAAGATCAGTCCGTATGATGTTATCATGAGTACTACATGAGGAGGTCATGAATTAATTTGACTGACACAGAAGAGCCCAAGATTGGTGTCTTTGTCTGTCACTGTGGACATAACATTGCAGGGACAGTCGATGTAAAGCGAGTTGCTGAGACGGCACGTGGATTTCCCCATGTGTGTTTTGCGACAGACGAGATGTTCATGTGTTCAGATGCTGGACAACAGTTGATACGTGACAAGGTAAAAGAACTTGGTCTGAACCGAGTTGTTGTTGCAAGCTGTTCTCCCAGAATGCATGAGCCTACCTTCAGACGTGTTGTAGAAGAGGCTGGACTGAATCGTTATCTGTTTGAACAGGCCAACTTGAGAGAGCATGTCTCATGGTGTCATATACGAGAACCTGAGCTTGCCACCAAAAAGGCAATTGATCTTGTACGAATGGCTGTTGCACGAGCAGCGCGCCTACAGGCTCTACCGATCAAGAGAGTCAGTGTTGCACCAAAGACTCTTGTTCTGGGTGGCGGTATTGCGGGTCTCATCGCAGCAGCTGACATTGCAGACCGAGGATTCGATGTACTCCTTGTTGAGAGAGAGGATCATCTTGGCGGTAATGTTCTGAAGTGGAATCATATGTATCCTGGTGACAAGACGGGTGCAGAGGTACTTGCAGACATTCTCGCGCGCGTCAAGGCAAACGACCGAATCAAAGTGTTGTTGCAGAGTACCGTATCTGCTGTTGATGGATATGTGGGTAACTTCGATGTCACAATCAAGAATCTTTACACTGGACAGGAGACAAACCACCATGTGGGTGTAATGATTGTGACCACAGGTTTTCAACCATATCGTCCTGAGGAACTGTATGGTTATGGTGAGTCTCCTGATATAATGACCCTTGCCGAGTTTCAGATGCTTCCAACTAAGGATGACATCCTACTAAAACGGAGTGATAATAAGCCCGCACGGAAGATTGCATTCATTGGCTGTGTTGGTTCACGTGAGCCAGGTGTAAAGGGTCATGAGCATTGTTCGAGATATTGTTGTTCAGCAGTAGCAAAGACAGCAGCAGATGTACGTTCAAAGGCGGACGAGGTACTTGTGTTATACCAGGATGTCCGTACTTATGGTCGAGGTCATGAGGAGTTCTATCGTCTTGCACGTGAGAAACATGTCATCTATTCGAAGTTTCCATCCAATGAAAAACCCCTAGTCGCAGTCAGTAAGGGAAAGATCAATATTCGATGGCACGATGTACTGGCTGACGAGAGTCTGCAGTTTCAGCCTGACCTCCTGATACTTGCCACTGCAATGGTGCCTTCAGAGGGAGTTGAAGACGTGGCAAGACTGTTTGGTCTCACAAGAAGTAGTGACGGTTTCTTCAATCCGGAGCACATCAAGCTTGCACCACTCACTACTCATACTGCTGGTGTGATGATCGCAGGTGCGGCACAGGCTGCAAAGAATGCTGCCGAGGCCGTGATAGACGCAAGTGGCGCAGCTGCAAAAGCAGCCAGTCTGATGGCACGTGGAGAACTTGAGATCGAGTCGACAGTCGCGCATGTAGATCCTGACCGGTGTTCCTCATGCAGAACGTGTGTCACTGCATGTCCATATCATGCGATTTCGATGGACACAACAAGGACTCCTCCTGTTGCTCTAGTCACTGAAGCAAAGTGTCATGGATGTGGCACCTGCGCTGCATCATGTCCTAGTCGTGCTATAGTGATGTTGCATTCTACTGATGAACAGATCATGTCCATGATTGAAGCATTTCTATGTCCCACTATCTCACCAAGTGGAGGTGTGTCAATATGAGCCGTACTACCACAGGAAAGACTCGTAGAAGGGCGACTGTAGTCTCTGCCGCAAGAGAACAGATCCGCGACAATACGGACGAGCCTTGGGAACCACGTATCCTCGCCATCTGCTGTAACTGGTGTTCATATGCAGGAGCAGACCTCGCTGGTACTAGCAGGATTCAATATCCAACAAATGTACGCATCATGCGAGTCAACTGTACTGGTCGTATACATCCCGAGTTTGTTCTTGCAGCTCTGGACATGGGTGCTGATGGTGTACTAATCTCCGGTTGTCATCCAGGTGACTGTCACTATACTAGTGGCAATCTCAAGGCACAGTCAAGATGGGCACTACTCACACGAGTGATTGAGCAGGCCGGAGTGGACACACGTAGAGTCCGTCTTCAGTGGGCCAGTGCCTCAGAGGCACAGGACTTTGCTGAGGGCGTCCGGACTATCACCGAACAGGTCCGTCAACTGGGACCAATGACGAGGGAGTGGAGATGACACAGTTCACTAGTTTCTTTGAACAGAAGCGTGGTGAGACGCGTAGTCAGCGAAAGGCAATTCTCACAGCCCTTGCAGAGGGACCGCTTACAGTGTCTGAAATTTTGACTAAGACTGGGCTCTCATCGACCTGTATAGTATGGAACCTTATCGCCATGCTTAAGTGGTCCCAAGTCGAGGTACATGGCCACAAGAGTGACGAACTTGTCTATGCATTGAAAGAGGTGCAATGATTTGACACAAAGTGTTCCGGTCGCAATGGCACAGGGTTCGTCCTGTTGGGGCTGTTTTCAGAGTATAATCGACATGCATATGAGTCTGGCTGAAGTCTTGCCCCTATTGGACATCAAATACTGGGCGGCTGTAGTGGACTTTAAGCGCTCCGACCTTGAGAACTATCCGGACAAGTCAATTGCGGTGGGCTTCTTTGAGGGTGTATGTCGAACTGATGAGGATATTCATCTTCTCAAGACTATGCGTGAAAAGTGCAAGACACTCATCGCCTTTGGTTCTTGTTCATGTTTTGGTGGTATTCCAGGCATGGCTAATCTCTTTGATACTGAACAGTGTATGAAGGCCAAGTTCCTTGAGAATGAGACATTTGACCATGGCCAGATACCAACCACTAATGTACCAAAGTTTGTCTCCGTATTGAAACCGAATCGTGACTATGTCGACTTCGATGTATATCTGCCCGGTTGTCCTCCCACACCATCTCTGATACTCAAAGCAGTGACTGCACTCATTGAGGGTAAGCCTCTTGAGTTGCCAGAACATACAGTCTGTCATTACTGCAAACGAGAGAAGAAGGAGACTCCTGTGTCTGAGATAAAGCGACCATTCGTTGGGGTTGCAGATCCTCAGAGATGTCTCCTTGAACAGGGTTATTTGTGTCTTGGTTCAGCAACATGGGGACTGTGCGAAGGCGCATGTGTCAACAAGGGTGCAGCATGTCGGGGCTGTTTTGGTCCTCCACCACCTATAACATCAGACCATGGTGCAAAGGCAATCTCAATGCTCGGCACTTATGCACCTATTGAACCAGATCGACTGGTTGAACAGGTGCCAGACCCGGTTGGGTACTTCTATCGATTCACGTATCCAAGTAGTCATCTGGGCGCAATGCATATACGACGTACACAGAAGTCCAAAGAGCCTTGAGCACGTTTCATTGGCTTAGAGAGGACAAATGAATCTAGTCCTCTCTATTCCATAATGGAAGATTGTGTTCATAATAAGATCTTCTGCCCAATCTGATTATACAACAGAATAATTGTTATATCGCATCTAACAGACACACAATGTCGAACATGCCCCCACCACCTCATCAGAATGGAGACAATACGAATTGACCCGATCTGTCATCAAGATTGCATTAGTTGGCTCAGGCGGCGCCGGTAAGACAACAATTGCTGCTCGTCTAGTGACCGGACAGTTTGTAGAAACGCTGATGACAGTCGGTGTAAACATCGAGACGTGGTCAATAACTAATGAAGACACTGGTGATTTAATACGTGCAGCTGTCTTTGATCTTGGGGGTCAACCTCAGTTCCGTTTCTTTCAGCGTAGTCTGTTAGTGGGTACAGAGGCTGTGTTAATATTAGTCGATGTCACAAGAGTCGCCTCTTTATTAGAAGTTGATTCGTG
>FWPU01002820.1_pt1 | contig 41063 bp, 39 predicted proteins | sample 2228361 | NCBI WGS metagenome assembly FWPU01 (sample SAMEA103939777, study PRJEB20133) | metagenome | reverse complement strand
ATATTTCTATTGAAAGTGAAATCTCTTCTCATAGAAATTCTAATCGAAATAAATTTACGATAATCAAGATAAAGTGCCAGACCTATTCGGTGTCCGTAATATTTCTTTTTAATAGTTGTGTCTGTGGGGTAAATAATATTGTTTTCATTAATGTTATAAGTATTTATAAATAAATCATTATAAAAATTATATAAATTTTCTATATTATAATTCTGAATACTACCTGCAGAAGTTTTTATATTTGTATTTACATGTTCAAATGCGTAAGAATAAGTAGTTTCTATTTTCCAGCTCTGGATGGGGATTTTAAATTGAAGACCTATTTGTGGACTGGGTTCAAAAACATAAACTCTGGCTTTTACTTCTGGAATTTGTACCCATTTTTGGGTGTTATAGCTATATATTAAAAAATTTTTTACAACTGATTTATCATGAGGACCAAATCCCTGAAAATAATAAAACCCTCCAAAAGGTTCTATAAAACTTGAATTTAGCCAGGTATATCGTATTAGAAATATTGTTCCTGTTACTTTTGTTTCAGGATTCTGATAAAAATTGTATAAATCAATGGAATCTTTATTTGGATAAACTGGAAAAACAAAGCTTACATTCAGAAATTGCCAGTTTTTTTTAAAGGCTGATATTTGATAACCATATCCTTTCCCAGATCCGGAAATTTGTTTTTGACCCGAATGAATTTCTGGATACGATTTATCCTGAAGGAATTGAACAGTTCTGAAGGGTAAATTAATTTCATTGCTTCCTTCTCCGCAAAAAGGTGTGAATATTAAGAACCATTTGTTAAAATCAAATTGAGGTCGTTGAATTGCATAAATAGTTGTATTGGAGAATAATAGTAAAATAAAATAAGATTTTAATTTCATAAATTCCAGTTTTTTGCTTATTTTATGAGAATCAATCTTGAAATTTTACAGATAAAATTAAATCATCGAAGAGAGATTTTTTTAGCTAATCAATATTATTTATAAATCAAATTAAAAATATTAAAACAACCAGGTAGGTTTAAATTTTTTTAAGATTTTATATTTAACACCACAAATAAGATTCCTAATAATGTAGCCATTTGAGTAATCCAGAATACGAAAGACCATTTTAATAATGATGACTTTACCTGTTCAATTTTTACTTCCAGTTCTTTTTTAGTGGTTTCGATTTTACCTTCCAGTTCTTTTTTAGTGGTTTCGATTTTGCCATCTAATTCTTTGAGTTTGATTTCCAGTTCTTTTTTAGTGGTTTCGATTTTACCTTCCAGTTCTTTTTTGGTTGATTCAATTTTACCTTCCAGTTCTATTTTAGTATTTTCAATTTTACCATCTAATTCTTTTAATTTAATAAGAGTATCAGATTCTAATTTTTTAATTTGTAATTGAATTTCGCTTTTAGCTAATTCTATATCATCTTTCGTAGCAATATTATTGGGAAATTTAATATAATTTTTTTCAATAATTTCAGCTATTTCAACAAGAACTTCGGCTTTTTTTGGGTCATCTTGAAATGCATTTAAAATTTTTGCAGAAAGTCCCATAAAGATAAATTATTGATATTTAAAGAAATGTCAATCAAAACTATGAAATATATCAAAAAAGTTAAAATTTTCAAGATAAAATCATACGCTACTGAGATATGTTAATAGAAATAAAATATTTTTCCTGAAAGATTTGCTATAAATTTTTGTTGGATTTAGGTTTATATATGATCAAAGGTTTTTCATTAGAGGGAAAGGAGAAAACATCAAAACCAGTAATTTCTTCCAGTTCACCTTTGTCTAAGAAAATTCCATTACAATTAGGGCACATATCAATTTCAACCTGAGAAAATTTTAAAAGTTTTCTTTCCATATCTACTTTACAAACAGGGCATTTTAAGATTCGAGAAGAATTTAGATTTGAGGATTCTATTTTGTTTTCTTTTTTGTTATTTTCAACTTTATAAGCTGGACTAACCGGATTGGTATCAGGTATAACATAAGATCGGGGTTGATTTTTTTTTAGTATAGGTTTTATAATATATTCCCACATAATGGCATTTTATAATTTTTAATGTTTTTGCAATAAAAAAATAGTAGTTATGAAAATGCTATAAAAAAAAATAACATTATGATTATTTCTAAGGAATTTCGTTTTGAATCAGCTCATTTTCTTCCCAATTTACCAGATGGTCACAAATGCAAAAGACTCCATGGACATTCTTTTCGTGTAGAAGTTTTTATTAAAGGAGATTTAGATTCTGAATTAGGATGGGTTATGGATTTTGGTGATGTTTCAAAAATTGTTAAACCGATTATCGAAAATGAATTAGATCATCGCTTATTAAATGAAATAGAAGGGCTGAAAAATCCTACCTCAGAAAATATAGCCATATGGCTATGGAGAAAAATAAAACCTTTGCTACCTACTCTATATCAAATTATAGTTTATGAAACCTGTACAGCAAAAGCAATATATAGTGGGGATGAGTTATGAAAAATAAAGCAGTTGTATTATTAAGTGGGGGAATTGATTCGGTTACTACATTGTTTTATGCAAAGCAATACTTTGATATTTATACTTTATCATTTGATTATGGACAGAAACATAAAATTGAGTTAAAATATTCACGAATCCAATCAAAAAAAGCAAATGCAATTGAACATTTTATTATTAAGATTCCGAATAACATATTTCAAAATACAGCATTAGTAAATGAAGAAATAAAAGTTCCAGAAAATCGTGTTATTGATAATGAAATACCTTTAACATATGTTCCGGGACGTAATTTATTATTTTTATCGTATGCAGTTTCTTTAGCAGAATCAAGACAAATTAAAAATATTTTCATTGGGGCAAATGTAGTTGATTATTCCGGTTATCCTGATTGTAGACCCGAATTTATTCGTTCTTTCGAAAAAACAGCAAATTTGGGAACCAGAATTGGAGTTACAGGAGATAAAATCAAAATTCATTCCCCCTTAATAAAGAAAAGAAAATCTGAAATAATAAAAATGGGATTAAAATTAGGGGTAAATTATCGTTATACATCCAGTTGTTATCAGCCCACAAAAGAAGGCAATCCCTGTACAAAATGTGATAGTTGTCAGATTCGAATAAAGGCTTTTGAGGAATTAAATATAAAGGATCCTTTATTATAGGTAAATGAATTTGATTATGTTTATATATAGATAGTTAATTAAAATTATAAATTAATATGATAAAAAAATTAATATTTATATTCATAGGTTTGATTGTTATTTTTTATGTGAATTATAGATTAGATGAGCGTTTTTTATTTTTTGCTGATAACTCTACAAAAGTTTATCAGGGAATGGCAGTAATCTATAACCAATACGAAACGGATATTCTAAAGTGTCAATGGCAAAAAAATTTTGATAATTGCAGGTTTCATTTTCTTGCCAATACGATGAAATATATTTCTTCAAATGAGATCCAAGGAGTTTTTCCTATTGCTTTGAGTTTCATTAATGCTTTGATAATAAAATTTCTTGGTTATGAATGGATTTTGTGGATTCCTACAATCCTTTTATTGCTGATAATCTATATTTTGTATCAATTAAATTATTTAAATTTGTTTACATCTTTAGTTGTGTTTTTAGCTACTCCTTTGCTGGGAACATCAATTATGTTTTTAGACGCAGTATTGCATTTATTTTTCATTTTATTTTTTTATATATATCTGATAAGATTTGAAAAAAAAATAAGTAATTTTTATATATTTTTTTTAGGTTTTTTATCGGGATTGAATATTTTTTTTCGATATGAGGGTGAAATTTTTATTTTAGTTAATGCAGTTTTACTTTTCGTTTTTCATAAAAATTATAGAAACAGGCATTTTCTTTTTCTTCTGGGGAATATACTGGCTGTTTTACTTTTTATAATCGTGAATTTAAATTATTATTCCTCATTATTTGGGGTAAGGCTGGAGGTAAATTATTATGGTATTTTCAATTTTAATTTAAAAGAGAAATTAATAATGATATTTTCTATTTTATGGGGAGATTCATTTAGAATTGGTTTTTTTCAATATATGCCTTATTTAATTTTTTTATATCTTTTCTTATTAGTTAATTTTAATAAATTCGCTATTTTCTGGAAAATTCAAATTTTTTCAATTGTATTAACTTTAATCATTTTTACAGTTTTGTCTCCAAATCAGGGTGGAGTAGACTATGGTAGCAGATATCTATCTACATTAATCATTCCATCTGTTTACTTTTTAAAACGCTCTGTATTACAGAGAAATGCAAACAGATTTTTTTATTATTTAATTTTAGTTTCTATATTTGTTTCTCTTTACTTTACGAATAAATATATAAAAAATATTATAAAAAATAATCAAGAATGTGTAAAACTTTATAATCAAATTGATAAAGAATTTACAAGCAATACAATCTGGATATTCCATAATCATTACCTGCCGGGATTAATGGGAATCACTTTATTTGATAATCAGTCACTTGTAATACGAAAAAAAGAAGATGCAAAGTTATTTATCGAATCAATTAAAAATAGACAATTGTACAATCAATATCCGAAGATTTTAATTTTTAATAGTAACTTTCAATTGGAAAAAAATAATGAGAAAAATCTTTTTTATGAAGATACACAGGTTAAAGAATATATACTTAAAGAATTAAGTGAGATTTATAAAATAAAGAAAATAAAATATGTAGATAATATTTCTTCAATGAAACCTGAATTTATTTACCTAGAGAATTAGGTGGTTCAGAAGTTAATTTTTCCAATTTTTTATTTGATTTTTATTTCAATTTTAAATTTATTTATTTATTCAGATTTCGTATTAAACTTAGGAGATAATATTGTAAAATATTTACAAGCAAAAGCTGTTATTGAAAATCATTATAAAAGTGATAAATATTATTGTTTAGATTTTCATGAATTTGAATATTGTGGGTTTCATCCTTTATTAGAAAATCAGGCGGTTATTCGTTATGATTCACAAAATAATTATATATATGGGGTTTTTCCCGTTGCATTAAGTTATATAAGTGCTATTATTATCGATTTTTTGGATGAAAGATCTATAATCTTGATAAGCGAAATTTTATTTTTTCTTGTTCTATATATTCTGTGGTTAAATAAATATTTAGATAATTTAAATTTAATTTTTTTGTTTATTGCTAGTCCACTTTTAATTCAATTTATAGTATTTTTTGATGTAGCTTTAGCTATTTTTTTTAGTTCTTTTTCTTTTATCTATCTTGCGAATAAAGATAAGACAAACTCTTATATAATTGTATTGTCAGGTGTAATGACAGGATTAGCTTTTTTCTTTCGTATTGAATATATTATTTATTATTTTATATGGATTACTTTATTATTGATTTATGATAAGCTTTACCAGCGGAAACATTTTTTGTTTTTTACAGGAATTATGATCAGCTTGGTTATTATTTTTTTAATAAATTATTTCTATTACGGTAATGTTATTGGGTTAAGATTTGAATCAAATCGTATATCAATTTTTTCGTTTTCAATTCGAGAAAAATTTAATGTTTTATATGGTTTATTATGTGGTATAAATAGAATTGGTTTTTTTAAATTTATGCCTTATATAATTCTCATTTTTATTTTTATGATAATGAATTTTTATAAGGAAGAAAGTATCTGGCGTATACACAATTTATCTATTATTTTAGCTTTTATTGCTATTTCTTTTCTATCGCCAAATGATGCAAATATTGATTATGGTAGTCGTTATTTATCGATTATAATTATACCTGTTTTTATTTATTTCCAGAGAATTAGAGAAATGTATAAGTATGATTATAAAAAATTTATAATATATTTTTTACTATTATTATCTATATATGCAAACTACAAATATATTGCGAGAACTATATACATTATAAATAATAGCATTTTTTTATATAATCAGGTTTCTGATTTTTATAAAAAAAACGCAATCTGGATTTTTTTTGATCATTTCTCTCCAGTTATTTTTTCACCAAAAATTTACGAAAATAAGACTCTTGTTTTAAGAAATGAAGAAGATGTAAATGAATTTATTTATCTTTTAGAGCAAAAAAACTTAACAAATTACAAAAATATAGTTTTATTTAAACTAATTTTGTCAAAAGAATATTTATTACTTGATAGTATTAAAAATTTAAATCCTCCTTATGATTTAATTATAAGAAGATTGAGTTATAATTATAATTTAATTTCAAGACAGGAGATAAAAGATGTAAAAAATAAAAAGATTTTTGAATTATATTACTTCCAATTAAGAGAATAGAAGAATTAAGAATTGATTTCTATAGTTTTTCAAAAAAAACGTCAATAAAAATGAAAAAAGGGCTATTGTCTAATTCAGGATTAGGTATTTTAGCTGGAAATGGAGAATTACCCTGGATTGCTGCAAGAAATGCTATTCGAAAGGGGGATGTCCCAGTAATTTTTAATTTAACAAATCAAATTCCTCCGGAAGAGCTAAAGGAAAGAACTGTAAATGTAGTTTTAACAAAGTTTTATTCTTCTGTTCTTAAAAACTTAAAAAAATACAAAATTAAAAGATTGATTTCTCTGGGCAAAATTCCAAAAACTATTATTTATAATAAGCCTGAATTTGATTTAAAAACAATGTTTTTACTTGCTAAGATGCATAATAAAAATGATTATACAATATTTTTATATTTAAATAAAGTTTTAGAGAAAAACGGAATTGAAGTTTTACCTCAAACCCTTTATCTTGAAAATTGTTTTTTAAACGAAGGTAGATATGGGAAAAAGCTATCTGCAAAGCAACTTGAAGATATTTCATTTGGAATGTTTTATGCAATGGAAATTAACCGTTTGGATATTGGACAGTGTGTGGTAGTTGGAGATAAAGTAGTCTGGGCAGTAGAATGTGCAGAAGGAACTGATGAATGTATAAAAAGAGGTGGTTCGTTGTTTAAAAGAGATGGATCGATAGTATGTAAAGTAGCGAAAAGAAATCATGATTTAAGATTCGATATTCCTGTTATAGGTTTAAATACTCTTGAAAGTATGAAGCAATCTGGATGTAAAGTTCTTGCAATTGAAAGTAAAGGGACGATTATCGTAAACAAAGAAGAGTTTCTTAAAAAAGCAAAAGAATACGGAATTACAATTTTTAGCATTGAATCGGATTTGACGAATATAGATCAGATTAAAAAAATAAATAAAAAGAATGCTTTATGAAAGCAAAAAAAGACAAAAAGATTAAACTGAATACTAAAAATAAAAAAACTGAAAAAAATAGAACATTAGGTAAAAGGATTCGATTAATGGTTATTACTGGAGAAAAATCGGGTGAATTACTGGCGTATGATGTAGTTAAAGAGTTAAAAAAAAATTCTAATTTAGAACTCTGGGCAACGGGAGGCGAACTTTTAAAAAAAGAGGGTGTGGAAATAATAGAATCCATAGATAAAATGGCTGTGGTTGGAATTATTGAAGCTCTACGATCCTATTCATTTTTAAAATCATTATTAAAAAAAATTATAAATATTATTAAAGAAAAAGAAATCAAAAATATTTTATTAGTTGATTATCCAGGATTTAATTTGCGATTAGCAGAGCAAATCAAAAAACAAAATTTAAATGTTCAGATATTTTATCTGGTTAGTCCTCAAATCTGGGCATGGAATTACAAAAGAATCAAAAAAATAAAAAAAAATATAGATTTAATGTTTACTTTATTTGAATTTGAAAAACATATTTATGATAAAGAAAATGTCCCAGCTGTATGGGTTGGGCATCCAATGAAATTTCGAATACCAAAAGAAATTAAAAAACAAAACGAAATTAAAATTAAAGGAAATCCTATTGTGGGTGTACTTCCTGGAAGCAGGAGATCAGAAGTTTTTCTGTTGCTGGAAGTTATGTTAAAAGCATGTGAATTAATAGTAAAAGATTATGAAAAAGCGCAATTTTTAATTGCTTCCTCAGAAGAATCAGGTCCTATCTTTGATCATATACAATCAGTAGCGAAAAAGTTTTCTAATTTGCGAGTTCAGGTTGTTGTAAATCAATCTTTGCGAGTAATGCAACAATCTGATTTGTTAATTATCGCTTCTGGAACAGCAACACTGGAAGCAGTATATTTTCAAAAGCCGATGGTTATTTGTTATAAGGTTTCATTAATGAATTATTTATTGATTTCTTTTTTAATTAGAACGAAATTTATTGGTTTACCTAATCTTCTAGCAAAAAAAGAAGTAGTGCTTGAATTAATTCAGAATGAATTTACTCCAGAATACATTTATAATGAAGTTAAAAAAATTCTTGAAGATCGAAATTATAGAGAAGAAATGATAAAAATCTTAAAGAAAATCAAATTAGTTCCATTGAATCAGAACCCAGCAAAAATTGTAGCAGAAAATATAATTCAATTCAAAAAATAACCACAGGAAAACAATATGAAACATTTACTTAATTTAATGAATTTAAATCAGGATGATTTTTTTAAAATTATTTATCGAGGAATAGAGCACAAAAAAAATCGTTTATTGAATGCTAATGGTTTAAAAAATAAAATCATAGCATTATTATTTGAAAAATCGTCGACGAGAACAAGGATATCTTTTAGTGTTGCTATCCATGAACTGGGAGGTCATTATCTGGTTCTCCATTCTAATGAGTTACAACTTGGAAGGGGCGAGACTATTGAAGATACAACAAATGTTCTAAGTAGATATATACATGGAATTATGATTCGCACACATAGTCATAAAAATTTAGAAAAAATGGCTAAGTTAAATATTATTTCAGTAATTAATGGTTTATCAGATATGTATCATCCCTGTCAATCTCTTGCTGATTATATGACTATTTATGATTATGGAATTGATTTTAAAAAATTGCATATTGCTTTTATTGGCGAACCTAATAATGTATTTAATTCTTTGGCTTTGGGAAGTATTTTTACGGAGTCACAAATTTCACTGGCAACTCCTGAAGGCTTTAGTATTCATCCTGATGTTCAAAAAATATTAAAAGATAATAAAAAAACTCTTAATATTTACAAGAGTCCTGTTGAAGCAGTAAAAAATGCGAATGTAATTTATACTGATGTATGGGTTTCTATGGGGCAGGAAAAAGAATCAGATATTCGAAAAAAAGTTTTTAAACCTTATAGTGTGAATTCTGAATTATTAAAACATGCTCCTTCTGAAGCAATAGTTATGCATTGTTTACCTGCTCACAGGGGAGAAGAAATAACTGATGAAGTTATGGATAAATTTTCGCATATAATTTTTCAACAATCAGAAAATCGAATGCATGTTCAGAAGGCTTTACTTGAATGGATTTATGATGTAATATAAGATCATAGGATAGGCTATGATCTTATATTTTTTAATTCTTCACTTTCTTTGAGTAATTCTTTTTCTTTATATTGAATAAATGCAAATCCAGCAAATAAACATAAAATGAAGCCAACAATGCCACTTAATCGGACACCTAAATCGTTTCCCACATCTTTACCGAAAGATAAAAGACTTGCAAAAGTTAATAATCCGATAGTTTGTCCTAATTTTTGCATTAAAGTCCTTGCGGCAAAAAACATACCCTCTTTACTTTCACCAGTTTTTAAAGCATCGTTTTCAGCAATATCAGCCAGAATCGCATTTGGTAAAATCCCTAAGAAAGATAGAGGCAAAGAGTATAATAAGATTAATAAATATGCTTGAGCAAGGTTTGGAATTAATGGAATTCTTCCTAGAAAATAGATTCCAAAAAATATAATTGCCATCATAAAAAACGATAATATTACAAAAATTTTTTTCCCTAACTTCTTTGCTAAGAAATTTACCAGTGGATAAAATAAAAAAGAAACTATTACCATAATGGCTAAAAGATTTCCCACTAATGCTTCTTCCTGTAACAGAAGAACTGTAATGTAATATAAAATTCCTGAATTTATAATCGTTAAACCCATAAAATAGGAAAAATCTGCAATTACATAATATATAAAGTTTTGATTTTTAAAAGTACTACGAATAGCTTTTAATAAAGGAATTTCTGAGGGTATACTCTCACAGTACTCTTTTTCGTTAATTGATAAAACAGGAATATACATAAAGATGGTTGCAAGAATACTTAAAATGATGATAGCGATCTGAAAAGATAGGACTTTGTCTGTTAGTTGAAAAAAATTATAAATTATATTTGCAAGCAGAGGTGTTTGCGCTGCAATGATAATTCCCAGTGCATAAGTAACAGAAATAAAGGTAGATAGATTGAGTCTTTCATTTGGAGTTTTTCCTAATTCAGGGAGAAGTGCAAAAAAAGGAGTAACATACATTGTTAAAAATAGATAAAATAATGTTTGAGTTAAGAAAAGCCAGATTAGGTTAATGAATGAAATTTCTTGTTTTAAAGGAACAAACATTAAAATACAACTAATTGCAGCTGGTAGAGCTCCCCAGAGTAAGAAAGGCATTCGTCTTCCCTTAGGGTGCTTTAATCTATCGCTGAGGTTTGCAATCCATGGATCTGTTATAGCATCCCAGAGTCTTCCCATAGCAGCAAGAATAGAAATAGCATTGAATATTCCAAGAAAAATAGCCTGTGTAATAAAATAAGGAATATTGGCTTCTTTTGGTGGAATATAAAAATAAACAAGTACTAAAGAAATTATATTAATTAAAGTTGACCATCCCAATTGACCAATTGCATAAGCGATTTGTTTACTCAAAGGTAAGCTTTTCATAATTCCCCCATTTATAGAGATAGTGATGATTATTCAATAATATTTGTGTATATATTTTGTAAACTTTTTTATAATTTTTTAATAATTTCTGAGTTCCGATTAATGTTTCTTTAGAAATATGTAACTAATAGCTCTTTGTTTAATTACCATAATTGATTTTAACTTATTGTTTTGAAAGAATCAGATTATTTTATAAATTTTTTTTGAAAAATTATCAATTTGTTTAATAAATTTCAAAAAATCAAATTTATAAGAAGTAGCATGAATGGAAAAAATAATTTTTCAAATTGGTAGATTGGATCCATAGGGATATAATTAAGACTTATTGTATAAGTTGAAAACTGATAATAATCACAATATAAAGCAACTTTATCATCACTGGCATTAAAACAACACTTCCAGAATAATGCAAAATTGGTTCTTCTTTTTCCAAGAAGCTTGGTTTTAAATCAAAAATTATCTACTGTTGTTAAGAATAATGATTTTGTAGAGGAATATGTCAAAAGAGTTTTAAGTGATAAAAGGAAAGACAAAGGTTTCTGAAAAATCCTTATGAAATATTTCAAATTCATTTTCACGTAAAAGAAAATTTTTTGAAGTTTTGCATTCATTGGAAAATTATGGGAATATTCAATTTAATATATATATCGCTAATTATGATTCGTGAAATTTGAATGAAAAATACAAAGAAATTTATATAAAAATCTCAAGTGGATTTAATTATTATATATATGCTCAATTCGAAGCTTTTCGCTATTTTTTTGTTTGGAATGATTTATTTAATTTAGCTGTTGATAAAGATAATAAAATAAAAGGATATATAGTTTTTTTAGATCCGATTTAGCATTGAATAGAAAGATTATGTGGAAATACAGGAACTAATCGTTTTCTCAGAAAGGTTGGATTAGGAAGTCTGACATAGTCTTAAAATAAAAAAAATTATAAAAAGGGAGATCCTTTTTATAAATCAGGGATTGGTTTTGTAGGTTTAGGATCACTTTTATCTTCGAGGATTTCAGTAGGTTTTTTGCCTTTTATGTATCGAAATTTAATCATTCTATCAAATTCTTCATCAAATCGCATACCCCTTAAATCTACTGTATCTACATGCCATTTTTCTGGTACCCTAAAATCAAAAATAGGGTGTAAATTCTTAGGCAATACATAAGGATTTTCAGACCAGTTCATTTTAACTCCATGTAAAGAGGGCACTTCACCTTGTTTTTCGTCAATTTTTTCTGTTTTACCAAAAGGATTGTGTAGTGGGTAATTATCATAAGGGTATTTTAGAGCAAAGATAAATTCAGCATTCTTTTTAGCCTGTCTGGAAAGCTCAATAGATTGTTTATAATAATCAATTCTTTTTACGATCATATCAGGTGTAATATCTTTAGTTTTGCTTACTTCAGTTTGTAAAGAAACTGCAAGTTTTCTTGCCCTTTTGGATTTTTCTAAATTTTCATAACCTACCTGAGTGCTTTGTTCAATAAAATATTTATTAGTTGCCCAATGAAAATTCCGTGGATCATAATTTCTAACATCTACTGGTTTTTCCATAGGTTTTGCAAAATATTTTCTTTGCTTTGAATTTGGACCATAGTCTATAGATATATCTACCACAGACATATCAGTTGGTTCATTGGGATTTTTCTTTTCGATTGCCTCTCTTAACATTAATTCAGCTCTATCAATATATTGCTGGCTAAGATATTCTAAGAGTTTATCAATGACACCCTGAGTTTCTAAAAATTTTGAATAAGCATTAACATAATTTTTTTCATAAAAGTAAACGATTCCTTCTTGATAAGTTCTCTTTGCTTTTCTGTATAGTGTAACATGAAGACCTGGATCTTTTATTTTTTTTTCAGGATCAGGTGGTAGACATTCAGGATATGGATCGCAGGGAAAATTATATGCCATAGTTTGAACCAATCTTAATGTGGCAATAATATAATTTCTATGGAACGTGGCTTTCTCAGCTACAGATTCTCCTGAAATTTTCTGAGAAATAATTAAGAAAATGACTAATAATGGGTATTTTTTTAATTGATTTAAATAGAAAAAAATTTTTTTTGTTTTATTTGAAATATGAATTATCATAATCTAACCTCATTTTATAGTTATTTTATCGGAAAATTTTTCCCTAAAATTATGTTATTAATAGATTTTATAAGTAAATTTCAAAAATTTAGTAATCAATTTTTATGAATCAACAGAAAAATATTTCCTATCGTTCAAAAGATCCATTAATTTGTCCAGTTTGTGGAGCAAAGCACAATAAAGAATTATTATTAACAGGTAGTGGAAGATTAATAGCTGGGAATTTAACACAAGAATTAAGGCGATTATATACACCTTCTCGGAAATTTGGAGTCGTAATTCCTTTAATATATCCTATAACAGTATGTCCTTCCTGTTATTATGCTTCTTTTGATGCTGATTTTAATAAATTGCAGGATGATGAAAAATCAAAAATTAAATTAGAAACTACTACAAGAAAAGAGGGTATAACTAAGATTTTTGGAAAACTCAACTTTGAGGAAAATAGAAATTTGATTACTGGTGTTGCTTCTTATATTTTAGCATGGGATTGTTATCAAAAGCGAAATGTAAATATTGCTCCAACTCCCAAAAAAGCCATTTGTAGTTTAAGAGCAGCATGGTTAATAGGTGATTTACACGAAAAATTTCCTCAGGTTGGTTATGACAAGATTCAGAAGTTTTTATATCTAAAAACAGCAAACTATTATAGAATTGCTTTACAAATTATGAGTTCTGGATCAGAACCCCATGAACAATTTATTCAACTTTTAGGACCCGATACAGATAAAAACTGGGGTTTTGATGGAGTTATATATTTGAATTCCTATTTTAACTTGAAATTTGTAGATGAATATGCAAAAACGCCAGAACAAAAAGTAAAATTTCTTGATGAAACAAAAAGAATGATTGGTAAACTCTATGGTCTTGGTAAATCTTCTAAAGCGAAACCTAGTGTATTGATTAATATGGCAAAGGATTTATATGAATCTATAAACAAAAAACTTGAAGAGATTACGGGAGAGAAAATTATCGAATGAATTATGATAAAATACGCTATGACCATTGCTTATGATGGAACGAAATTTTCTGGTTTTCAAATTCAGAAAGAATTTTTAACGGTTCAGGGTAAGATTGAAGAAGCATTAAGAATCCTTTTTCGTAAAAATCAAAGAATATTTGCAGCTGGTAGAACTGATGCAGGAGTTCATGCGTCGGGTCAAGTAATTAGTTTTTCGGCACCTAGTGAAATAACAAACAAAGATAAATTTATTAATTCTATGCACGCTCTTGCTGGTCCTTATATTTCTATTATTTCTGTACATAATGTACCGAAACCTTTTCATGCAAGATTTGACTGTATAGCGCGGGAATATGAATATATAATATATACGGGGAAGAAGATACCAATTTTTTTAGAAAATAAAGTATGGCATATTTATGAAAATCTGAATTTATTATCAATGCAATCGGAGGTAGATCAAATTGTAGGGGAACATGATTTTTATTCGTTTTCAAAAAAAAAAGAAGAAAATACTGTCAGGTTTATTGAGTATATTAAAATTTCTATAAAAAATGATATTTTTATGGATTTACCTCTGTACTCTATACAAATTCGTGGCAATGCTTTCTTACATAATATGGTAAGGATCATTGTAGGTTCCATTGTAGATAGAGTTAAAGGAAATTTAAATATGAGTTTAAAAGAAATTCTTGAATCAAAAGATAGATTAAAGGCAGGAAGAACAGCACCAGCAGAAGGATTATATTTCAGAAAAGCTTATTACCCTGATTTAGAAGAACTAAAAAACAGTGGTTTGAATTTATTGAAAAATTATTCTGTTTTTGGTAAATCTTTTTTTAAAGATAAGCTCAAAATTATATTAGACTGAGTTATTGAGAAAATTAATTTGTATCTAAAATGAAGAAATTATTTTTATGTTTATTAATATTTTATTCCAAACTGTTATTTTCACAAACTTTTGAGGAATTAAAACAGGAGATGGGATTTTGGATAGGAGGAAGTTTTCCAGCTCCAAATAGCAGGTTAGAGGATCAACTCGATTCTAGTATGGGAATAGGACTTTTCTATCGATTTCTCTGGCCTGCACCTTTTCAAATCGAAATGGGGATTACTCATTCTAATTTTAAATCGCAGTCGATGCAGCAGTTAACAATAGTACCTTTTTATCTTTCTCTAAATTATCCTTTTCCAATTTTTGAGAAATTTCAATTTTTAGGAAAAATTGGAGTTGGTGGCAGTTATCTTGAAGTTCGGCCAAGTAATAAAGGAGGTGTTGATCCCGTTGTTTTTGTGGGATTGGAGTTTGCAATTATTGCAAGTAAAAGATTTAAAGTAGGTCTTCGATTGGATGGAATGTATATATACGAAAAATTTCGTAAAGAACCTGAAGAGCTAAAATATATGCAATTTTTAATGGTAAATTATGATTATCGATTACTAAACAGTTATAATTTCAAAACCTATAATGGATCAATTTATAATTTTGGTTTAATGGTATCTTTTGCTTTTTAGGAGAAACTATGAAAAGAATTATTTTGATTTTACTGATAGCATTATTAGTAAGCAGTTGTAAAAATAAAAAAAGTTATCCTCTATTGTCATTGTTGTTTAATAATAAAATCACAGTAATTCTTAAAGCTACATATGCATCAGATAGGCCTTTAGATTATACAGAAATCAATAATAATCAAGTTTTTATAGATTCGATTATATCTGGACAGGAAGAAATAAATAATTCTGATGTTCCTCCTTTAAGTGATTTACCATTTTTCCTTGATATTGGGGAAATTCGAGTTTCTACAAAATTTCCTTTATCACAATTGCTGGAAATAGATTCGCAAAAAAAGTCAGAAGAATTCTGGGATGTTCTGGCACCATATCGTGTTGTATATTGTAATGCAATTTATAATACAAATCTTGATTTAAATAATTGTATAAGAAATAATGGTTTTCTTCGATATCAATTTTTAATGAATGGTTTAGGAGATGTTTATCCTTCAATTGATGTAGGAAGTGGAATTTATCTACATGGAGGTATTTTTTTTCGATCCGTCTTCTCTGGTTATGCAAGATTAGGGGGAAATGTTTATCTTGGTCAATTTGATGGAACAAGATATGCAGGAGCAGATATCATAAGGTATTTGAGTTATGATCCAGAATTAGATACAGGAACATCTTCTGTTTTGCCCTCGCAATTATTTCCCTTACATCATATAACTTATCCTGGAACGAGTGATGTTTTTATACCCGATGAGTATATACCAACAATTATAGAGTTTCGCTTTAACTTAAAAGAAAATTTAATGTTACATTCATTTAAAGATAGTGCATCAGGAGAGTTTTTTACATTTGTAGGTATTAGTGATTGGAAACAAAATCACCAGGGGCAAACAAATGCGGGGGGAAATTTACTCCTTAGAATGAGGATGTATCAATCTTCAATGGTTAGTAGCTTAATTATTGATGGAGGAACAAAAACAAATCGACACTATTATGCAATATATCCTATAAATGAATGTAGTGATGGAAGTTGTAATCGAAATGAATTATTACCACTTTCAGCTACACCTGTAAGAAATGGAAATGATAATGTGATTTTGAATCTTATGGCGGGTAGTTATGTTTTGCAATGTAGATATGATGATATATATGACGGTTATCCTGAAAAAATTTTATCAGAAATACCCTTTGAAATTACAGGTAGAGCAATGAATGTTTATATAAATTGTTCTTGTGGTTATAGTACAGCAACTGGTTGTTAAAATTTTTTTAAATAACCACCCCAGTAAGGTAAAATTTTTTCCTGAATGAGTTCAAATTGTTTTTTTATTATATGATTTTTATCTAAAAGTATCTTAGCATAAGTGGCTAATTCAATTTGTAAAGCAAAACCTCTTTTCCATTTTTGAATAGACCATAAAAACACATCCCAATTTTCTGGAAATTCTATAATAGGTGTGGATCCACTAAAAACTATGCCTATATCGTAATCCGAATTTTCGAAAAATTCTTTTTCTTCAGGGTATTTGACTCTTGATCCAAAATACAAGATTCCTATAAGGTAACTATGACTTTGATGCTGTTCGTTGTATTTCTCAAATTTTTGAAAAATATAATTTTTTATCTGATCTTCATTCATAAAAGTAAATTTTTTTATTGATTTTATAACATCAACTTAATAAAATATGATTTATTTATGGATGAATTAGAATTTGATCGAACAAGAAAAGCAATAAATGTTCAAAAATTATCAGAAGAAGAAAGAAAAAAAATTTTAGAAGCATTCAAACAAAAAGGTGGGAAAGTTTTAAATGAAAAATCTTTAAAAAAAGAATCAGAAAATAAGAAAATGTCAACTTCCTATTCAGAGGAAAAAACCCCGAGGAAAGACATAAAGAGTGATAGAAAACTTCCTTCTCAATTAATGAAGGAAGAAAAGCTTAAGGAAGCGGAACAATTAGCAAAAGAAAAGATTAGTAAAGAGAAAGAATTAAAACAGGCTTCATCTTTTATGAGTCTATTTATTTTAAGATTGTTAGCGTGGTTTGATAAAATTATTTTATTCAACACTCGTAATATTCATCCAGGATTTTTATCCGTATTAAATCTTGAATTTAAGCGCTCCATAATGGAATGTAATATTGTTTGTACAGAATTTTTATCTGATAAAAAAAGATTGGATATGTTTAAAAATAATTTTAATAATCCCTTTTATCTGGAACTTATAAAAAGAGTGTATTTATTATACGAAAGAAATATGCTTTCTGAATTTTCAAGAAATGAAGAAGTCGTAAACATTGAAAATTTAAGAAATCCAGGATTATTTTTTTTAAAAAAATTATATATTCTGGCACCATTTAGAGAATTAACTTTGAAAATTTTATTATCATGTATAGATATTGAAGAAAAGATATATCAAAAAGGTACTGAAATATATAAAAATAAAAGAAAAAGAATAACAGAAGCATGGCGAACTATTATGGAGGAAATTTATCCTAAATTGATAAAACTGGTTCAGCTAATAGAAAATAAAAAATTAGAACCCTATACTTTATTGTTTGAGGAAATGATAGGTCTTGATGCATCAGAAAAATTGAATCCAAATTTATATAAAACATTTGATGATGTGAATTTATCGTCATTGAAGTTATCCGTAAATGAAATAAAAAATTCTAACATAAATAAACCAAAAGATATGGAAGAAAAACCTGATGAAAAGAAAGAAGCTATAGATCCAGAAGAAGAAAAAAAACAGCAAATTCATAATAAAATTGTAAGTTATGGAATAAGATTTTTAAGTTATTATACAATAGATGAATTAAGAAAAAAATTTGATCCAAAAGATGAATTTCGTGATGTTCCTGTTTATGATAAAATTTTTATTATTTATTTATTCCTCAATTTTTTTGATTCTGAATTTGGTTTTTTGCTTTCCACGAACAAATTAAAATTAAACATTGTAATAAAAGATGGAGTAAAAATCAATTATAAAGATGAAATGCTCAGGTTGTATGAAAACTTTAGAAAAATATATGATGCTTATAGAAAATATTATTTTGATCATAGAGAATTAAAGAAATTTTTAGAAGATGATTATTTGAATAAAAACAATTTAGATTATAGTAAAAAATTAGATTATTTTCAAGACAAAAAAATACGTTCTGCAAGAGAAACTTATAAACTTATGGTAGAATATGTAACTCAATTAGAAAATATTCTATTAATTTTATATAAAGATGTAAAAAATATAAAAAAAATTATAATCAATCCAGAAGAAACCATTAAATTCGAAGCAGAAGCTCAGAATAAATTAATGAACAACAAAAAAATTATGGATATTATACGAGATGCTTATGCTACTATATATTCCCTATCCGATAAAATTAGAAATGGTGAATTAAAAATTTCAAATTCCATCGATTTTACTGAGGAAGAATTTAACTTATATTTTAAAATTTAAGGGAATGGTAAAAATATTTAGAATAGTATGGAAGAAGAAGTACAGGAAATTAAAGTAAGTATTCATTCTAATCAAGTAGAAAAATTAAGAATCTATCTTGAAGAAAATGAGCTTGAAAAATGTTTAGGATTTTATGATGTAATTTATGATGGAGATAGTGAATTTTCGCAGTATTATAGTATTCATTTTTATTATTCCAAAAGTTTTTACCAGGCAGTCTGGGAATTAGAAACCATATTTCTTTTGCTGGAAATTGATAATTATGAAATTGAAATTTCTGATTTTGTATATAAAGACTATTGGGAAGATTACAAAAAAACATTTCCTGTAACTCAGGTTTCTAAAAATTTTTATATAGTACCAGATTGGTTACAAGAAAATCCATTAGAGGATAGTAAAACACCTATTATTATTAAGCCCGGTCTTTCTTTTGGTACTGGATTACACGAGTCTACTCAATTGATGTTAAGATGGATTGATGATTTTCTAAGTGAAAATTATATAGTTTTAGATGCGGGTTCTGGTTCCGGAATCCTATCAATTGCTGCTTTAAAGAAGAATGCGAAAAGAGTTTATTGTTTTGATATAGATGAAAATTCAATTATTGCGATTCATAATAATTTGATTTTAAATTTTAAGGAAAATTTAATAAATCAAAAAATTTTTATTTTTCATTCAGATTGGAATAATTCAGAAATTCAGTCAAATGTATATGATGTAATTTTAGCGAATATGAATTTACCCGTTTTTTTAAAAAATCATAATATTATCAAAAAATTTAATACGCAACGATTGGTAGTAAGTGGAATTATTAATGATCAAAAAAAATATATATTACCTTTATTTGAATCTCATTTTGACATTGTACAGGAATTTGAAAAAAATGATTGGATATTAATTGATTTTAAAATCAAAAATAATTGACATATAAATCAATTTTATTTAATTATCAACTATGATTAATATTGATACACCTATCTTTCCTAGCATGAAAGGTCAGGATTGGCATCATGTGAATTGTTTTGGTTGTGGTCCTGGTAATCAGTTTAGTTTAAGAGCAGATTTTACTTTTGATGAAAAATCAGGTGAAGTAAATTTTGAATACATTATCCATAAAGGATATGAAGGAGCTCCGGGATATTCTCATGGAGGAATTCTGGCTACTTTACTAGATGAGGCCCAGGGTTGTTTATGTTTTCATATAGGACATGTAGTAATGACTGAGAAATTATATATTAATTATAAAAAGGCAGTCCCTTTAGAGAAACCTATTTGGATTCGAGCATGGTTATCTGCAGTAAGAAAAAGAAGACTTTATACAAAGGGTATGATTTATATTGCTAATGGTGATGATTTTGATGTATATGTAACTTCCAGTGCGAGCTGGTATATTTTACCGGAAAGAATTCAAAAGCGAATGTTTCAGCATTCTAATAATGATAAAATCTTTCAAAAACAACATCAGTTACTAGAATTAAATCGCAAGCGCGCAAGGGAAATTCGACTTCGTTTGCGCAAGAGTAAGAAAGAATAATTAGGCTTTAATTTTTCTGAAAAAGAAGAATCATCATATCTCCTTCATTAATCAATTTGACAAATCTGTCTGCAAAATATTTTATTAATTTATAAATTCTACCAGCGTTTTCTTTTGAGGTGAGACCGGAGCCATATGTTTTATAGGCAATAAGTTCAAAATTAATTTGCTTAAAAAGATTAATGAGTTGATTTTTTGTAAAAAAATACAGATGTTCAGGAACATTCATAAAACGCCATCGAGTTTTTAAAATGCTTGCAAGAATACCCCACCGGCAGGTAGATAGAATCACATAACCACCTTTTGTAAGGTAATCATTAATTTTTTGTAATGCCAGATAGGGATTTGGAAAATGTTCAATGGTTGCCCATAATACAATTAAATCAAAAGAATTATTGATTTCTAATTTTGTAAAATCCTGTTGAATAATATTGATTTGAAATTGATTTTTCGCATAATTTGCTGCATATTCTGATATTTCCACACCTGTTACATCCCATCCGCGATTTTTCATAAATTCTAAAAAGAATCCTGCAGCAGATCCGATTTCCAGCAATTTTGGATTTTTTTTATACTGAAAAATTTCCTTTTCTAATTTATCAAAGTTTAAGTCTTTCAAATTGAAATCCCAGATTCTAAGCAGTTCCTTTTTGGTTTTTTCAGAAAAATATTGATGATAACCTCTATCTGTTCTGGTGGTAAAATACTGTGAACTATAAAGATAAGAAGTATTTTGAGGTTGGGGAAATGTTTGAACTACTTTACATTTTTTACATTGAACGATTTTGTAAATTTTTTGATCTTTACCTGATTTAAAGAATAATAAAATATATTCATTAAAATTGCATAAATTACAAATAAAATTCATTATAAATTAGAATTAGTTTCTGTTTTCTCTTTTGATTTTTCATAATCAGTTGTATAGAAACCAGAACCTTTATAAATAATTCCTATTCCTTTTCCAATCATTCTTTGAACTTTACCCTTACAAATGGTGCATTGAGAATCAGGTTCTGTTGTTATGGACTGAAATTTATCATATTGATGGTGACAATCCATGCAAATATAGGTATAAGTTGGCATAGGGACAATTTTTATTGAAAATTTTGTAACGCAACTTTTTATAATCAGGATTAAATGTTTTTGATTTGAGTTACTGGATAGCTTCAGAAATGATATAATAAATTTATAAAATTAACAATTTAAAGAAAAAATATTGTAAGTTTAGAATACTTAACAAAATAAATTACTGTAGGTACGAAATAAGAAAATCATAATTTTTTATTTAAAAGGTATAAAAGAATGCTATAAAGTCTTTTTAGTTTTAATATAAATTTTTCCGAAAATAAAATAATAATGATCTGGGCTATTATGAATTTTACAAAAATAAATTTTGATGGAATTTCTACAAATTATGTATTAGCAGTAGAAAATGATAAATTTATCAAATGGGAATCAAAAGAGCCTGATCTGGTAATAAATCTACATGGCAGAGTCGTAATGCCTTCATTCATTAATAGTTTTGATAATTTATTTGCTACTTATTTACCTTTTAAAGGATATCATTATCCCTATTTGAACTGGTTAAGTTGGGATAATGAATTAAAATCATCTTTACTTTTTCATGAAAGAATGTTATTAAATAGAGAAGATTTATATTTTCTTGGAGCTTATAAAAATATTTTTTCTGGTGTTACTTTTGTGGTGGATCATATACCCGATTTTGTTTTTAGAGATTTAATTCCTCAGGTAGATATAGATTTACTTGAGAATTTTGGAATTGCACATTCGCCTGTAAGTTATGCTTTAAATTGGGGAAGAGGGATTAAAAAAGAATATCGATATGCTATTGAAAATAATTTACCTTTTATTATTCGGATTGGTGAGGGGATAGATAAAGAAAGTAAAACATCTATTCGCAAATTAGAAGAACTTGAAGTTCTGGGAAGAAATACAGTTCTTATTCATGGAGTTTTTTTAGATGATGATGATATTGAAATTATTAAAAAGTATGATTGTTCATTTGTCTGGTGTCCAGAAGTAAATGAGTTTATTTATGGTCGAACTGCTCCTGTTCAAAAAATTCTGGATGCGGGAATAAGAATCAATCTGGGTTCTGGAAGTTCTATGAGTGGAAATAAAAATTTTCTTTCTGCAATTCGAACAGCCAGAAAATATATTTCTTCGTCTAATCTAATGATGGAGTTCATTTTCAAGAATCCGGTGAATTCTTTTTTTTTAAATCAGGTAGGTAAGATTGAGGAAAAATATAATGCTAATTTTATTGTTATAGATAGAATATCGCCAAAAAATTATAATTTTATTTTTGAAATTAATAATGAAGATATACTTTTAGTGGTTAGAAAGGGTAAGCCCATTATGGGGAGTATTATATTTGAAAATCTTTTTCATCAACTAAATATTAAATTTGAAAAAATTCAAATGAGAAAAAAAATGATTCTTATCAAAAAAGGATTTTTGAATAATATGTTGCAGATTTATACAAAAATTGGAAGAAGAATTGATTTTCCTTTTTTCGATGGTATTAATTTGAATTTTGAGTAAAAGTATGCCAATTATAAAAGAATTTCCAAAAGGTTCGATTATATATTTTGAAGGAGATAAAAGTGATAAAATTTATGCTTTACAATCAGGAAAAATCGTTTTAATCCATAAGTCTCTTGATGAGCATACAGAAGAAAAAAATGAACTTCAGGTAGGAGAATTTTTTGGAGTTAAATCGACTCTGGGAAGATATCCAAGAGAAGAAACTGCTCAGGTTGTAGGGGGCGCAAGAGTAATTATTTTTACTCCAGAAGAATTTCAAAATATTGTTATAAAAAATACAAGATTGGTTTTGCAAATGTCAAAAGTATTTTCAAAGCAATTAAGAGAAATCCACTCTAAAGTGCGAGAAGTATTAAAAGTAGATTCTATTAAAGATCCCGAGTATGAAATTATAAATGTAGGAGAATCTTTTTATATTGCTGGATATATAGAACATGCAGAATATGTTTTTGAAAAGTATCTGGATCTTTATCCTTATGGTAAATTTAAAGAAAGGGCAGAGATGCTTTTGCAACGCGCACGAAAAGGTGATATCTACCCTCCAGATATACTTTCATTAGAAAATTATCTGGCTAAGATTATAAATCAGATGTCAGAACTGAATTTTGTAAAGGAAGGTTTTAAATCCGTGGAAGACGAATTCTTTCAAATTCCTTCTCTTAAGGAAGATTCTTCTCATTTAACATCAAATTTATTTTTTCCTGAAGAAGAACTAAAGAAAGTTTTAAATCTAGTTCAGGAAAATAAATATAAAGAAGCTTATGATTTATTAGTGGAAATAGAAAAAAATGAACAAGTAAAAACTGAGCCAAAAATTATGGAGCAAGTTTTATTTGAAAAAGGAAGAATTTTAAGTTTACTTAAAAATTATAAAGGAAGTATAGAAGTTCTAATTCAATATTTAAGAGAATATCCAACAGGGATTTTTTTAAAACAAGCTTTATTTCAATTAGGAGTAATTTTTGAAATTCTTAAAGATTATAAAAAATCTGAAGATTTTTATAAAAAAGTTTTAGTAATTAAACCTGAAGATGATATAACAATGCAGGCTAAAACAAGATTAGTTAAATTACCAAAAGGATAATTATGGACATACCAGAAATATTATACCAGAAATATGGCAGAGAATATAAGCCGGGGCAGTTGATTTTTTGTGAATGGGAGCCAGGTAATAGTCTTTTTTTTGTATTGCAAGGAAGGGTTAAAATCGTAAAAATTTTTGGAAAAAATATTAAAACACTGGATGTAATAGGAGAAGGAGGTATGTTTGGAGAAATGGCTCTTTTGGAAGAAGAACCAAGAAGTGCTTCTGCAATTGCGATCGATAGAGTAAAATTATTAGAATTCAATAGGGAAAATTTTAATATTCTGATTCATAAACAACCTCAACTGGCCTATAATCTTTTAATACTTTTCGCTAAAAGAATATATGATGCCAAACGAAGATTAAAAAATCTTTTAATCGAAGATCATACAGCGAGGGTTATCGATGTTTTTTTAATGTTAAGTGAAAATGATCCTACTGCAATTCAAATGAATAGAGTATCTTTAAATTTTACTGTAGATGATATTGCAAACTGGTGTGGCCTTCCTATTAGTGAAGTGAATGTGATTATTACAAATTTGGTAAAGCAGGGGAAGGTTGAATTGTATGTAGATAAAATTATTATTCCAAATTTAAAGGATTTACAGAGACTGGTTATTGCAAAAAGTAAATCAGGTCTCAGAGCGAGAAAATAATCCGTAACTATAGATTAAAATAAATGATTTTGATATTCCCATAGAGTTTTTTCAATTTCTTGTTTTGTATTCATAACAAATGGACCGTATCTAACAATTTCTTCTTCAAGGATGGGGGAAGAGATGAATAAAAATTGAGAATTTTCAATTGCTTTTAAATTGAATTCATCTGTTTCTGAGATAATTAATAAAAACTTATTTTCAAATTTCTGATTTTCTATTTCTATCTTTCCATCGTAAATGTAGATAAGTGTCCAGTGGTTTTTGTTTAATGAGGGAGATTCAAATTTTACAGAATGATCTCTGTTAAGGAAAATGTCAAAAAAGTTTATATTCCAGAATTCATTAATGTAACCTTTTTTAGTAGAGAGGTTAGTTTGACCAGCTAATATTTTTATAGTAAAATTTTCACTATCTTCCACAGGTATTTCTGATATTTCTATATTTTTATACCAGGGTTTTGAATATTTATACTTTTTGGGTAAATTCAGCCATAATTGAAATCCCCATATCTTTTTATCTTTGCTTATGATAGGCATTTCACTATGTCGAATACCTGAACCAGCATTCATCCATTGTACTCCTCCTTCTGATATTAGAGAAGTATTACCAAGGGTATCTTGATGCTGGAAACTTCCTTTTTTCATATAGGTAATTGTTTGAAAACCTTTATGTGGATGCATAGGAAAACCATTTTTATATTCGTTTTCATCCTCAGATTTGAATTCATCAAATAATAAGAAAGGATTAATTTCAAAAATTTTCAAATTATGATTGTGATAATGGATAAGGGGTAATATTCTATAAAGTTTCACACCGTCTCCATCAGTGGTAATTCTTCCCTGAGTAACATATACAATTTTAGGTTTCATATTAAAACATAAAAATCAATATAATTAATTTGACATTAAATTTTATATAAGATTTACTTTTTTTTGTCTAAATACAATTGAATTTTTATTTCTATAAATTAATATGGTAAAATGAAGAATTTTTTATTGCTTGCAGCCACAAAAGGCATTGGATTGGGAATTGCTAAGCATATTTTATTAAAAAATCATAATATTTTTATTGGAAGTAGAAATTTAGAAAATTTAGAACAAGCTAAGTCTCTTTTGAATAAGGAGTATGAAAATCAGTTTTCTCACGAAAATTTCCCTTTTATAGAAGGGTCAATAGTAGATGTGAATTCCTATGAATCAATTGAAAAATGGTTTAATAAAGGAATTTCAATTTTTAAAACTATAAATGGGTTATTAATTAATTATGGAGGACCTCCTGTAAAAAATTTTCTGGAAATTAATGATCATCAATGGAAAGAGTCTTTCGAATATATGTTAATGAATCCAATTCGTTTATTAAAAATGGCATATCCTTATTTTAAACATGGGGATGCTTCTATTCTTGTGGTTACTTCTTACGTAGTAAAAGAACCACTTGAAAATTTTGCACTTTCCAATGTTTTTCGATCAGGAATGACTGCTTTGATAAAAACCTTAGCAAGAGAGTGGGCTCCTCATATTCGATTAAATTGTATTATGCCAGGAAGAATTGATACAGATAGAATTCGTCAAATTGATTCTCAACTGGCTTTAACTGAAAAAAAAGATATTTTAGAGATAAAGCGATACTTTGAAAAACAAATTCCTTTAAAACGCTATGGTTCCATAGATGAAGTTGGAAAAGTGGGAGCATTTTTACTTACGGACGAGTCCAGTTATTTAACAGGTATATCCCTTGCAGTGGATGGAGGTGTTATTCGGACATTGTTTTAGAGTGATTCTAAAATTAATTGAGATTTAGAATCATTATATAAAAAAATTTCAATATTTAAAGTTATGAAATATAAATTTTGATTGACTATTTCTGAAAATAAATATTAAAAAAAGTTTAAGAAATTTTTTCAGGAGAGAAAGTATGGCTCAAAAAATAAAAAACCAAAAGGTTTATTCGGAAGAGGTACCGGATTCTTTTACTGGTAAATCATCGGTGTGGGAATATATGATGAATAAAGGTTACTCGCGAAAAGAATTTTTGCAATTTTGTACTTACGCTGCTGCTACTGCTGGAATTGCTCTTTTGGATATGGATAAAGTAATTTATGCTCTCGAAAAGAAGAAAAGACCACCTGTGGTTTGGATGCATTTTCAGGAATGTACCTGCTGTAGTGAATCTTTTATTCGTTCAAATCATCCTATTGTGGCAGATATAGTTTTAGATAAAATATCTCTGGATTATACTGAAACTTTAATGGCTGCATCTGGATTTCAGGCTGAGAAATCTCTGGAAGATACAATAACAAAATATAAAGGTGAATATATCGTTTTAATCGAAGGATCAGTACCAACGAAGGATGGTGGAATTTACTGTACCATTGGGGGTAAGACTGCTTTGCAGATTTTAGAAGAAGTCACTCATCATGCGGCAGCTGTAATAGCATGGGGTAGTTGTGCATCTTTTGGTTGTGTTCAGGCATCCAATCCCAATCCAACTGGAGCAAAACCCATCCATAAATTAATTTCTAAACCGGTTGTAAGAGTTCCGGGTTGTCCTCCTATTGCAGATGTAATGACGGGGGTTGTGACCCATTATTTAGTTTTTGGTAGAATTCCAGAACTGGATTCTCGCGGAAGACCAAAAGCTTTTTATTCTCGTAGGGTGCATGATACCTGTTATCGAAGACCCAATTTTGATGCTGGTTTATTTGTTGAATCCTGGGATGATGAAAATGCAAAAAAGGGATATTGTTTATATAAAATGGGTTGTAGAGGACCTATCACTTATAACTATTGTGGTGTAGCGGGATGGAATAATGGTGTAAGTTTTCCCATCAAATCAGGGCATCCCTGTATTGGCTGTAGCGAAGATGGATTTTGGGATAATGCACCTTTTTATAATCGATTGGGAGATGTTGCTACAATCGACATTGAAAAAACAGCAGATAAAATTGGTGCAGGACTAGCAATTGGTGTGGGAGCTGGAATTGCAGCTCATGCAATAGCAACAAATATCCAGAAAAGAAAAATTATTGAAAAGCAAAAAAAAGAAGAAGCTGAAGAATAAAATAAAGGAGTGAGAGTATGGCGAAAAAAATTGTTGTTGATCCTATTACAAGAATAGAAGGTCATTTAAGAATAGAGGCAATTGTAGGCGAGAACGGAATAATAACTGAGGCTTATAGTTCAGGAACGATGGTTCGTGGATTGGAAATCATTCTGAAAGGAAGGGATCCACGCGATGCATGGGCGATAACAGAAAGAGCTTGCGGTGTATGTACAACAGTTCATGCTATTGCAAGTGTCCGGGCAGTTGAAGATGCTCTCGGAATTGAAATACCTGCAAATGCGAATCTTATAAGAAATTTAATGTTTTGTGCTCAATATTTACAGGATCATGTAGTTCATTTTTATCATCTTCATGCACTGGATTGGGTTGATATCGTAAGTGCTCTAAAAGCAGATCCGAAGGAAACCTCAAGGATTGCTCAATCGATTTCGAATTGGCCTAATAGTTCACCTGGTTATTTTTCTGATTTACAAAAAAGGTTAAAAAATTTTGCGGAAAGCGGCCAATTGGGAATCTTCGCAAATGGATATTGGGGACATCCTGCTTATAAACTTCCATCCGAAGTAAATCTGTTAGCCGTAGCTCATTATTTAGAAGCTCTTGAGTGGCAAAAAGAAATTGTAAAGGTTCATGCAATATTTGGTGGTAAGAATCCGCACCCCAATTATCTTGTAGGAGGAGTACCCAGTGCTATTAATTCAGATGAAGCCAATGCTTTAAATATTGAAAGACTCAATTATGTAGGAAGATTATTTAAGGATGCAAAGGAATTTGTAAATAAAGTTTACATTCCAGATCTTCTGGCAATTGCTAATTTTTATAAAAATGAATGGGGTGCTATTGGTGGTGGTTTAAAAAATTATCTTTCTTATGGGGACTTACCAGCAAAAAGTATAAATGATCTTGCAAGTTTCTTATTACCGAGAGGAATTATTTTGGATCGAGATTTATCAAAAGTTCATGAAGTTGATCCTCGAGATAAAGATGGAATAAAAGAATATGTTGCACATTCCTGGTATGAGTATTCTAAAGGAGATAACGAAGGATTACATCCATGGGACGGAGAAACAAAATTAAAATATACAGGGCCTAAACCACCGTATCAGTTTTTGAATGTAGAGAGTAAATATTCCTGGTTGAAAACACCTCGTTGGAAAGGGAAACCCATGGAAGTCGGACCTCTTGCAAGAATGTTAGTTGCTTACGCGGCAGGTCGAAATGAGGTAAAAGAAGCTGTTGATTCTGCTTTAAAAACTTTAAATGTTCCTGTTAACGCTTTGTTTTCTACTTTGGGAAGGACTGCTGCTCGTGGTATTGAAACTCAGTTAATTGCTGACTGGGCATTAAAGATTTATGATGATTTACTACAAAATATAAAAAATGGAAACTATACAACTCATACCAAACAAAAGTGGGATCCTTCTTCCTGGCCAAAAGAGGCAAAAGGTGTGGGAATGACAGAAGCTCCCCGTGGTGCTCTGGCACACTGGATAGTTATTAAAGATAAAAAAATTGAAAATTATCAATTAGTTGTTCCTTCGACCTGGAATGGTTCGCCAAAAGATCCTAATGGAACTCGCTCTGCTTATGAGGAATCTTTAATTGGAACAAGATTAGCAAGGATTGATCAACCCGTTGAAATTCTAAGAACTATTCATTCTTTTGATCCCTGTCTGGCTTGCGCTGTTCATCTCTATGATCCTCAGGGAAATCATATTACTCAGGTTCGCGTAATGTAGGAGGGATGTATGAAATCAGAAGTTACTTATAAACGATTCTATATTTGGGAATTTCCTGTTCGCGTTTTTCACTGGGTCAATTTCATCACCGTTGTGGGATTGGTAATTACAGGTTTTTTAATTGCCAATCCTCCGGCTATTCTTTCTGAATTAGAAGCATCTCAACAATTTTGGTTTGGTTATATAAGAATGATTCATTTTATTTTGGGTTATGTATTATTCTGGAATTTGGTATTTCGAATTTATTGGGGATTTGTAGGTAATGAATATGTTCGCTGGAAAAATATAAATCCTTTAAAGAAAGAGAAAAGAAGAGAACTAATGCAAATTCTTAAAGTTGATATTTTCCTGGCAAAAGCTGATGAAATTCCATCAGTTGGTCATAACCCTCTTGCAGTAATTAGTTATGGTTTGTTCATAGTGATTCTTATATTGCAAATGGCAACAGGTTTTGCCTATTATGCACAGATGAGTAGTGCGTTACTTCCCAAGTTTTTTGTATGGATTAAGTTCTTTTTTGGGAATGATTATAATTTAAAATTTACACATCATCTTCTTACATGGTTTTTTATCATTTTTGCGATGATTCATATATATATAGCATCGTATCATGATTATGTAGAAGGAAGAGGAATTATCTCTTCTATGATTAGTGGCTGGAAATTTATACAAAAGAAAAAAGAAAATTAAATGGAGTACAATATAGATTCGACTCAATTACTTGTATTGGGGATTGGAAATTATCTAATGGGTGATGAAGGAATTGGAGTTCATTTGATTCAGTCTTTGCAGGAAGAACAATTACCTGAAAACTGTCTGCTTCTCGATGGGGGAGTAGGTGGTTTTCATTTGTTAGAATATATGCAATCATCAAGAAAAATGATTATCATTGATGCTACACGTGATGGCAAAGAAGCAGGAACAGTAACTAAGTTAAAACCAAAATTCTCTTCAGATTATCCAAGAACACTTACAGCACATGATGTGGGATTAAAAGATTTATTGGATGCATTCTATTTTTCAGGATCGGATCTTCCAGATATAACATTGTTTACTATAAGCATTGATGAATTACCCGATTCTTTAACTATTGATTTGAGTGATAAACTTAAAACAAAATTTAAAGAAATCAAAGAAATTATTGTAAAAGAAATTTATAAACAAATTTTATAAAAATGCAAGTTTTAGCTAACAGTAAAAGAAAAAAAATTGAAATTAATGGTTTAATCCAGGGAGTAGGTTTTCGCCCTTTTATATATCAATTAGCAAAAAAATTGAATTTAACAGGATTTGTTTTGAATCAGAGTGGAAGTGTTCTTATTGAAATTCAGGGCGATAATGATCGAATACAAAAATTTATTGAACTATTACATACTGAAAAACCAGAATTAGCTAAAATTGAAAAGATCCATATTAAAGATATTATGCCAGTAGCAGAAGATGATTTTCAGATTCTTGAAAGTAAGAAAATTCATAATGAATTTTCTGAAATATTGCCGGATATTTCTATATGCGAAGAATGTAAAAAAGAAATACTGGATCCTGATCATCCACGATATTTATATCCATTTACAAATTGTACAAATTGTGGCCCCCGATTTACAATTATCTTTGATCATCCTTATGATAGAATTCATACTACAATGACTCAGTTTGAAATGTGTGATTTTTGTAAATCAGAGTATAAGAATCCAGTCAATCGCAGATTTCATGCAGAACCAATAAGCTGTCACAATTGCGGACCCCAGTTATTGTTATATGAATCAAGAAAGCTTGTTAATCTAAACGAAACAGAAATCAGAACAATTTTAAAAAAGAAGTTTAGCTGGTTATCAAATGTAAAGAATAAAAAAAAATATTATAAGTGGATATATCAAAAATTAAGTCAACTTTTTAATAAAGGATCAATTGTAGCCATTAAAGGATTGGGAGGTTATCATATTGCCTGTAGAGCAGATTCAGAAGAAGTAATTCGCATTTTGCGTATTAGAAAAAAGAGAAGTGAAAAACCTTTTGCCGTAATGTTTCCTGATTTACAAATTTTAAAACAATATGCTTTTGTTTCAGAAGAAGAGGAATATTTATTAAAATCAAATTCTTCTCCAATTGTTTTATTGAAAGTTAAACCCGAAATAAAAGAATTCATATCTGAAGAAGTTTTTAAGCAAAATTATATTGGTGCTTTTTTGCCTTATACTCCTCTGCATTATCTATTATTAGAATTTTATAAAAATCCTTTAATAATGACAAGTGCCAATTATTCTGATGATCCTATTTGTTATAAAGAAGATGAAAATTTCAAAAAAATATTAGAAATTTCTGATTATGTTCTTATTCATAACAGAGAAATTTACACTAGATGCGATGATTCTGTAATTAAAAAAACAAAACATTTTTTGATTTATCAAAGATTGAGTAGAGGTTTTGTGCCTCTATCATTAAAGTTAAAAAATAAGAATACTAAAAATATTTTAGGAATTGGTGCGCAATTGAAGAATTCAATTTCCTTATTAAAAGGCAATACCCTTATCATTTCTCAGTATATTGGAGATCTGGATAATTACAGTGTTTTTGAATCATTTTTACATACCATTGAATTATTTAAAAAATTATATTATTTTGAACCCGATTATATTGCTTTGGATTATCATCCTGATTATCCAAATACAAAATGGGCTTTAAAGAATTATCCTCAGAAAAAATTGATTTTTGTTCAACATCACCATTCACATTTTGCTTCCTGTTATTATGAAAATCAATTAGAAGGAAAATCTCTTGGAATTCTTTTAGATGGCAATGGATATGGTATTACTCAGGATCATCCAAAAAATATTGGAGGTGAAATTTATCTCGGTGACTTAAGACAATTTGTTCATCTTGGAAGTTTATCTCCCATTATTCTCATTGGTGGTGATGTTGCAGTTAAGGAAGTATATCGAATTGGATTTAGTTTACTTTATTCTTTATATCAAAAGCAGGATAATCAAAAACCATTTAAGGAATGGTTAAAAAAATATGAAAAAATTTATGATTTATTTTTACCTTTTGAAAATAAAATATTATTTTTTGAGCAAATGATTCATAAGAATATTCAAGTATTTTATACAACCAGTTGTGGTAGACTTTTTGATGGAATTTCTTTTTTATTGGGCTTATGTATAATTTCTGATTATGAATCTCATTCTGCTATTCTTTTAGAACAGGAAATGTATAAACAATCATTTGAAAAATTTACAAATCAAAAATACTCTTATAATTTTGTTAAAAAAAATGGTAGGATTTATATAGAATGGATTTCTTTAATTCAAGAAATTATCGAAGACATAGAAAATCATCTTTCAAAATCTTTAATTGCACAAAAGTTTCATAATACAGTTATAGAAGCATATTCGGATCTGATCATACAATTTTCCCGTAATTATAAAGTCAAACAGGTGGTTCTTTCTGGAGGTTGTTTTCAAAATAGTTTTTTGCTTGATAATTTTTATGGAAAACTAAGATCAGATTTAGAGGTATATTTTCATAGAAAATTATCGCCGGGCGATGGTTCTATATCTACGGGTCAGGTTCTGGTAGCCAGTTCTATTACAGGAGGTTGATATGTGTTTAGCTATACCAATGAAGTTAATATCAATAGATAATGAAGGAGGTATGGGAGTTGCTGAATATAAAGGTGTAAGAAAAAAAATTGATTTATCATTATTAGAAGCTCCTCTGGTAGGTGATTATTTACTGATTCATACAGGATTTGCTATTCAAAAAATTGATGAAGAAGAATTTAAAAGAACTATGGAAATTTTAGAACAGGAAGCGAATATTCGTGAAGAACTTCAATCTGATGAAATTGATCTGGAAACTACTCAGCCACAACTAATACCTTTTGAGAATTTTTATGAAAAATAATAAAATATTAATCACGCATGGAAATGGTGGAAGACAAACACGTGAATTAATTGAAAACTTATTTCTCAAATTTTTTAATAATTTGTATTTTCAACCTTCTGATAGTGTGATTTTAAATTTAAATCAAAATCAAATTGTTGTTACAACAGATAATCATATAGTAAAACCTATTTTTTTTAAGGGCGGTAATATTGGAAAGTTATCTATAACAGGAACTATTAATGATTTAGCTGTATCTGGGGCGAAACCTTTATTTATTACCATTGGTTTTATTATCGAAGAAGGTTTTTCTTTATCAGATCTGGAAAAGATATTATATTCAATGCAAGAGGAATTGAGTCAGAATCAAGTAAGTTTTATAGCTGGAGATACAAAAGTAGTGCCCAAAGGAGAAATGGATGGTATTTTTATCAATACAACTGGAATAGGAATTCCTATGGAAAATCCACCATTGGGTTTAGATTCTGTACAAGAAGGAGATCGTATTATTATTTCTGGAACTATTGGAGATCATGGAGCCTCTATTTATGTCGAAAGAAATCAATTAGACTTTGATATTTCTTTTGAAAGTGATTGTGGTTCTATCCTAAAACCTGTAGAAGCATTACTTAAAGAATGTAAGACTGTTAAAATTCTTCGTGATCCAACAAGAGGAGGATTGGCGACAGTTTTAAATGAGTTTGTTGAAAATCAGAGCTGGGGTATAGAAATATTCGAAGAACAAATTCCCATAAAAGAAGAAGTAAAAGGGATTTGTGATTTATTAGGAATTGAAGTATTTCATCTGGCGTCTGAGGGAAGATTTGTATGTATAATTTCTGAAGAGGAAACTCAAAAAGCAATGAGAATTTTAAAGAGATTTGAAATTTCATTTTCAAGTTCAGTGATTGGAAAAATTTCAAAAAACTATCCATCAAAAGTAATTCTTCATACAAAAATAGGTGGTAAGAGAATCCTGGACTTATTATCAAGCGAAATTTTACCAAGAATTTGTTAAAATATGCACGAAATGAGTATTGCCCAATCAATTATTGAAATTGTTCTTGAAGAAAATTCTTCTCATCAGAATATAAAAGAAGTATATTTTAAAGCAAGTTCTATACATCAAATTATACCGGAATCTTTGATTTTTTATTATGATATCATTAAAATTGGCTATCCCTTGCTAAAAAATTCAAAACTTATAGTAGAGTCTGAGTCCTTAGTTGGAAAGTGTAAAAAATGTAATTCCATATATGAAATTGAAAATCTTTTTTTTATTTGTAAGAATTGCAATTTAGGACTGGAAATTATTCAGGGAAATGAAATGTATATTGATAAAATAATTTTACTAGAATAAGGAGATTTTTATGGAAATTCAAGCAGTTAAAGAAATTAAGATTGTAAGAAATGTACTGGAAAAAAATAACTTATGGGCAAATAAAATAAGGGAAATTTTATTACAGAAAAATCAGACAATGTTTAATTTTATGAGTTCTCCTGGTGCAGGAAAAACTTCACTATTTAATGTACTGATTCCGGTTTTAAAAAAAAATGGTTTGAAAATAGCAGTAATTGAAGGTGATGTTCAAACAGATAACGATGCTCGAAAATTACAATATCATAATATCCCCATAGCATTGATCAATACATCATTATTTGGAGGAAGTTGCCATTTAGCTTCAAATGTAATTTTAGGAGCAATAGAAGAACTTAAAGATGAAGAAATTGATATCATTTTAATTGAGAATGTTGGAAATTTAATATGTCCTGCAAGTTATGATACAGGTTCTGATATTAATTTTGTTTTACTATCAGTTACAGAAGGCGAAGATAAGCCATTGAAATATCCGGGAATGTTTCGAAAAACTCAGTCTGCAATTATTACAAAAATTGATATTGCAGAAGTTGTCGAATGTGATATAGATTTAATTAAACGAAATATTTACCAGATTAACCCTGGATCTAAAATTTTTGAAGTTTCTGCAAAAAAGAATACCGGTATTTATTATTTAGCAAATTTTTTAATTCAAATCCATAAAGAGAAATATCAATATTAATTAGTTATGCATTTACAGAAAGTAAAATTTGAATTTCATCAAAAAGAAAAAATATTAAATCTTATAAAAAAAATTAAATCAGAAGCAAAACAAAATCGAATTTACAGAATTATGGAATTTTGTGGAGGTCATACCCATTCTTTAATGAAATATGGAATTATCAATCTATTACCTGAAAATATTGAAATGTTACATGGGCCGGGATGTCCTGTTTGTGTTATGTCCATTGATCGTATTGATCTTGCAATTGAATTAAGCAAACAATCTGATGTTATTCTTTGTACATTTGGAGATTTATTGCGGGTTCCTGGAAGTTATAGAAAAAGTCTTTTACATCTTCGTTCGGAAGGATATGATATTCGCATGGTATACTCTCCTTTAGAAACTATTTACATAGCTCAGAAAAATTTACATAAACATGTAATTTTTTTTGCAATAGGTTTTGAAACTACCGCTCCCAGAACAGCAGTATTAATAAAAAAAATAAAAGAATTTGGTTTAAAAAATTTATCTATTGTTTCAAACCATGTGTTAACCCCTTCAGCTATTCAGCACATTCTGAATTCACCAGAATTAAGAGAAATGGAAAGTATAACCATCGATGCTTTCATAGGACCAGGTCATGTGAGTACTATAATCGGATATCAGCCTTTTGAATATTTTGTTGAAGAATTTGAAAAATCTGTTGCAATTAGTGGTTTTGAACCTGAAGATTTATTATTATCCATATTGTATCTTATAAGAAGTATTAATGATAAAAATCCGGTACTTATTAATGAATTATCTCGTGCAGTTTCCCGGAATGGAAATATAAAAGCGAAACAGTTTGTAAGCGAAGTATTTGAGCTCAGAAAAACATTTAACTGGAGGGGGTTAGGATTAATTCCCTATAGTGCTTTAAAAATTCGTAAAGAATATGAATACATAGATGCTGAAAAGAAATTTGTAATTCAACTACCTTTGCCTAAAGAAAATAAGGCATGTATTTGTGGCAAAATTTTAAGAGGTGTTAAGAAACCATACGATTGTCCTTTGTTTGGTAAATACTGTACTCCTGAAAATCCAATGGGTTCATGTATGGTTTCCTCGGAAGGATCATGTGCAGCATATTTTTTATATAAGAATAATTTATGAAATCCCTTAAGAAAATTTTATTATTAACAGATTCCTTTCAGTGTCTTACCCAGAGATTATTTGTAGAACTTATCGAAAAAAATTATGATGTTTCAGTTGAATTTGATATTAATCCAGCGATAACTATTGAGGCAGTAAAGTTATTTCAACCGGATTTAATAATTGCTCCGTATTTAAAATCAAAAATTCCTTATGAAATTTATAGTAAAGTATTGTGCTGGATTATACATCCGGGAATTAAAGGTGATCGAGGACCATCTTCACTGGATTATGCTATTTTACGAGAAAAAAAAATATGGGGAGTCAGTATTATACAGGCAGAAGAGGATTGGGATTCTGGGGATATCTGGTTCTCTTTGGAATTTCCTATGAGATTTACAAGAAAAAGTAGTATTTATAGAAGAGAAGTTACCGATACGGCTGTAAATGCTATTTTTGAGGCTCTGAATAAATTAAATGAAGGAGTTTTCCCCGAAAAACAGGAAAATCTTTTTGTTCAATGGAATCCTTATTTAAAGCAGGAAAAAAGGAAAATTGATTGGGAAAATGACTCTACGAGAGAAATTTTAAAAAAAATATATGCTTCCGATGGATATCCCGGCGTTCTAGATGTTATAAAACAAAAAGAAGTATATTTATTTGATGCATGGGAAGAAAAAGAATTAGCGATAGAATTTAAAAATAAACCAGTAGGATCATGGCTGGCAATACGAAATCAAGCAATTTGCAGAAAAACAAAAGATGGTGCAATATGGATTGGTCATATGAAATTGAAATCCACAGAGAAGCCAACAATGAAGCTTCCTTCTCTGTATCTTTTTCCAGAATTTTATAAATTTTTACCAAAAATACCGGTAGGGTATTCTAAACAAAGTGAAACATATCAGGAAATTTTTTATGAATTAAAAAATGATATAGCTTTGATTTATTTTAATTTCTATAATGGTGCAATGAGTTCAGAACAATGTTATCGTTTAGGAGAATGTTATAGAGAAGTAAAATCTAAATCTGTTAAAGCAATTATTTTATTTGGAGGTGAAGATTTCTGGTCAAATGGTATACATTTGAATACAATTGAATACGCAGAATCAAGTTCGGATGAATCTTGGAAAAATATTAATGCAATTGATGATGTTTGTAAAATGATTTTAGAGGATACAGAACATTTAACTATTGCTGGTTTACGAGGAAATGCAGCAGCGGGAGGTGTATTTTTTGCTTTATGCTGTGATTGGGTTTTTGCAAGAAAAGGTATAATATTAAATCCTCATTATAAAAATATGGGAAATCTTTATGGTTCTGAATACTGGACTTATGTATTACCTAAAAGGGTGAGTGAAGCAAATATAAAAAATCTTTTAGAAAATAGATTACCCATTTCAGCTGGTTATGCAAAAGAAATAGGACTTGTTGATGAAGTTATTGAAGATACCATTGATTTTGAAGAAAGAGTACTGCAAGGAGTTCAAAATTTCCTAAAAACAAGTGAATTTTATAAATTCATAGAACAGAAAAAACAAAATCGTTTAAAAGATGAAGCTGAAAAACCTCTTGACTCTTATCGAAGCGAAGAATTATTAAAAATGTACCAGAATTTTTATGGTTTTGATCCTTCCTATCATATTGCACGGTATTATTTTGTATATAAAATTCGAAATTTTAGAACTCCTTTATATTTGGCCAAACACAGGAGTATAACAAAGTCAGAAAAGCAAATCAGCTCATTTTAAAATTCCTTTTTCTAAGATTAAAATCAAATTTAAAGACTGTTCTTCAATTTCTTTTTCATTCATTTCTTTTTGAGACCAATTGATAACTATTTCTTTAATGGCGCCATATATGATAATAGATGCGAAATGAATATCATTAAAATTCAATAGTTTATATTTTTCACCCCTTTCCAGGATATCCATAACAGCCTGATTAAAAATTTTTTGATATTTTATTACGATTTTGTCGAAATCGGGATTAATTCCAAGAGGAGATTGAATTAAAATTCTTAATAAATCCTGATGCTGATATAGAGTTTTAAAAAGCGAAATCAAACTGTTTTTAAGGTTTTGTTTAAAGTTTTCTTTATCAAGCTTTACGATTTTATTTAATTGAATCAGATCTTGTAATAAATGTAAATATAGTTGAGAAGCGAGTGTACTGAAAATTTCTTCTTTATTTTCAAAATATAAATAAAATGTGCTGCGAGAAAGACCAGTTTCACGAATAATATCAGAAATACTTGTTTGGTAGAACCCTTTTTCTCTAAAAATCTTTCTTGCTGATTCGAGTATAGATTCTTTATTCTTTCTCTTCTTGTCTTCTCTTAAACCCATATAGATATTAAAAAATATTTATATATTTTCCCAATTAATCTTATCTTTAAGGTATATAAAACTTATTGTTAATTTCGGCAATTAATATTTAATTTTTTAGTAATAAAAAAATAAGTTAAAAAAATAGGATTCATTATAATTGTTCTGGCGCATTCATACCGAGAAGATTCAAACCTCTTTTTATGCAAATTTTTAATACAAAAAGTAATAAAATAAGAACTTCAAATTCGCTTTGATTCTCTTTATAAATTTTAAGTATCTTGTTGTCTTTATGAGTATAAAATTTTGAAAATTCTGTTGCTAATCCATATAAATATTCAGTCATCTGATGTGGTTCATAATTTTTTGCTGATATTTGAATGATTTCCGGAAATCTGGCAATGGAGAATAATAAATTCCTTCTGAAATTATTTTCCTCTGAATTTAAATTTTCACAGGAAAAATCTTCTGCTTTGAATCTAAGCAAAATTTCTTTGAAAATTTCTTTATTTTGAAAATTATTAAGGCAAAATTCATAATGATTTTCTTCTTTCAATTTCCAAAAGATTGATTGAATTCTTGCATGGGCGTATGCAACGTAATAATAAGGATTTTTTTCCGATGTATCTCTTGCCTCAGAGAGATCAAAATCCAACGGAGATTCAAATGAACGCATAACAAAAAAATATCTTGCTACATCAATGGGAACTTCTTCCAGCAGTTCTTTCATTTGTATAATTTTTCCTGCTCTTTTACTCATTTGGATTGGTTTTCCTTTTTCTTTCAGACTTACCTGTTGAGCTATTAAAATATTGAATTTATCTTTAGGAAATCCAAGAGCTAACATTGCACCTTTAAGTCGTGCTATATAGCCGTGATGATCAGGTCCCCATATATTTATGATTTTAGTAAAATTTCTCTGAATTTTATGAAAATGATAGGCAATGTCAGCCAGAAGGTAAGTAGGCTGACCATTAATTCTTATTATAACACGATCCTGATCGTCACCAAATTCAGTACTTCTAAAGAAAATTTTGTTATCTTTTTCGTATATATAAGGTTTTAAATTGGAAATCATTTCTTTGACTTTTCCAGAATGATGCAAATGGCTTTCGAAAAAGAAGTTATCAAATTTAACACGAAATTTTTTTAAATCTTCCTGATGTAATTTTATAAAATAATTAATTGCGTAGTTTGATAATTTTTCTGTGATGGATTTTAAATCTTCGTTTAATATAGAATCCATATCTTTGTCGGTTAAGTTTGTGTTTTCTGAAATTTCTTGAAGTCGATTTATATGTTTTGGCAATAAGTAAATTTGATTTTCCTTAAGAATTTGTTCAGCTAAATTGATAATATAATCACCATGATATCCTTCTGAAGGGAAAGGTATACCTTTTTCTATTTCGTAAATGTTTTCGTTATCTTTTTTTTTCGAAAATTTTATCTTTATACCCTTTTTTTCTAGGATTCGTAGAAGTATACTAATACCCAGTAATTCTACCTGGTTGCCATAATCATTTACATAATATTCTCTGAAAACTTCATCTCCAGAGGCTTCCAGTAAATTACAACAACTATCTCCCAGTGCTGCAGCGCGAGCTGAAACAATATTTAATGGACCTGTAGGATTGGCTGAAACAAATTCAAAAATAACCTTTTCTGGTTTTTCTTTTATAGAATTACCAAAATTATCCGGATTCTGTATAGCTTGGAAAATAAAATAAAATAATAAATTTTTATTAATAAATACATTTATAAAACCTGATCCAGCTATGTCGATTTTTTCAAAAAAATCTGATATATCCATTTTCTCTTTAAATTTAAAAAAATGTATGATTTCTTCTGGAAGATTTATATCTTCTGGAATTTTCATTGTTTTAATTTTTTCCACCCATAAATTTGCTAATTCTTTTGGATTTTTAATGTTTATAATTTCTCTGATTTTTTTATCCATTGCAGAAGTGCAGGCATAATCACCTAGTTTTTCTTCTCTTGCTCTTTCAATTTTAATCTTTATTTTTTCTTGTGTAGAAATACCTTTTTCCTTTAAAATTTTAATAAAAGCTGAGGTAAATATTTCTTCAATGATTTCTATTAAAGACATAAGTACAAATTTTTGTTGCAAAATATATAGCCAATTGATTTTATAGTATTATTTAATTTCTATAAAATAATGAAATTCTATTTTAAGCAGAATGATTATTTTTTACTGTTTGATAATCCCTTGAAAATCATAAAGATACACGAACGGAAAAATGATAAAATAAATCTTCAATCTATTGAAAATTTTTTCT
>FWPU01003319.1_pt1 | contig 41065 bp, 31 predicted proteins | sample 2228361 | NCBI WGS metagenome assembly FWPU01 (sample SAMEA103939777, study PRJEB20133) | metagenome | reverse complement strand
AAAATTAAACTTATGATAATGGTCAATTCCTGTTAAATCCATCTCGAAAGTATGTAAAATTACTTTATATTTTTTCTTTAGTTCTTCAATTAATTGATAAATAGAAGGAATGTCTAAAACTTTGTGTAAGAAAATGTGATTTTCAATAAAAAAATTATTAGGTAAATCTAAAAAATATCATATTCAATCCTCATTAACGGCATTATATCAAATAAAAAATATTCGCTGTGTATTAGCTGCCTGTGAGATTTTGTCATGGTATAATTGGAAATTAAAGAAATCATTGATACACTATGCTATTCGTCATACACCTCAGATTACTGGATTTACAGGAAGGTGGGAAACAGTAAGTACTAAACCTATCATCATATTAGATATTGCTCATAATAAACCGGGAATAAAAGAGGCACTAGGTAATTTAAAAAATTATTCATATAGAAACTTACGAATTATTTTTGGAATAGTGAGTGATAAAGATGTTTTGGAAGTATTAAAGATATTACCAAAAAAAGCTGTTTACTATTTTACTCAGGCATCTGTTCCGAGAGCTATGCCCATTGAAGAACTATACAATAAAGTGCAATCATATAAACTTAAAGGAGAAAAATTCTTTTCCGTGAAAGACGCTATCATTGCTGCAAAAAGAGATGCTCAAAAAAATGATTTAATTCTCATTTTTGGTAGTGCTTTTGTTGTGGCAGATGCATTATTTTTTCTTAATAAAAAGAATTTTAATTGATAAAATTTATTCTGTAAATTGCACCAATTAAAATTTAATAATGCCTGAAAACAACAGTATATTAAGTCAACAGAGACAAAGAATTCTTTCACTTCTTAAGGAGAAATCTATCATTAAACAAAATGTTTTTAGTAATACTATCAGTGTCTTTAATTTATTTAAGCAGCAAAGTAAAAATATCATTAACAATTTGAAAGATACTATTGAGGGTATTGATAAAAGAATCATAATTACCTATTCTGAAACAAATTCTTTTTCCTGTCAAATGAAGGTAGCAGGAGATTTGTTAGAAATTTTTATGCATACTAATGTGTTTGAATTAGATAAATCTTCTCCATTGTATAAATCACCATACATTAAACAAAATCCATTAAATGCATATTGTGGAATTATTTATGTGTATAATTTCATGTCTGATTCGTTTAAATTTAATAGAGTTAACGATATTGGTGTGTTAGTAGCGCGTATTTTTATCAATCAAGAGAATCATTTTTTTATTGAATCTAAACTACCAATGAGTAGTAAATATGGTAACTTTTCCTTAGAGCCCATCAATACTGATATAATTCAGGAGATCATACAAGACCTTATTATCTTTTCTATTCAATTTGACCTTGCTACTCCTCCCTTTGATGCAGTAAAAGAAATATCGGTGGGTGAAATTCAAGAAAGAGCAAGCTGGGCAACTTTACGAACGGGTAAACGACTTGGATTTATAACTGACTCTAATAATGAAGATGAAATTAGTTTTCAATTGTAATTGTTAACCTAAAAAACAATAAGGAGAGATATATGAACTTTTCACCAACAAGCATTGAAGACATTAGTAAAATTATTAATGCCAAAATAATTGGAAATAGTAAACTTTATTTAACAGGTATCAATGAAATTCATTGTGTTAACGAAGGCGATATAGTGTTTGTAGATCATCCAAAATATTACAATAAGGCTTTGTATTCAAGAGCAAGTGCTGTTATTATTGATAAGAAAATACCATGTCCCGAAGGTAAAGCATTATTGATTCATGAAAAACCATTCACAGCTTTTAATCAAATCATACGGTATTTTCAACCTATACAATTTTCTCTTGCATCCATTAGTTCTACTGCAAAAATTGGAAGAAATACTATCGTTTTCCCTAATGTGTATATTGGAAATAATGTCATCATTGGTGAGAATACAATTATTTATCCTAATGTAGTGATTTATGATAATTGTATTATTGGAAATCATGTAAAAATTCACGCTAACTGTACCATAGGTGCAGAAGCATTTTATTACAAAAAGCATCCCGATAGCTATGAACAATTAGAAAACTGTGGGAATGTAGTTATAGAGGATTATGTGCACATAGGTGCTAATTGTACAATAGATAAAGGAGTTACATCATCAACAATCATAGGAGAACATTCTAAATTAGATAACCATGTTCATATAGGTCATGATACTAAGATTGGAAAAAGATGTTTAATAGCAGCACACACAGGAATTGCAGGCGCTACCAAAGTAGGCGATAGAGTAACAATGTGGGGACAGGTAGGAATATCCAGTGGATTAAATATCGGAGATGATGTAACTATATTAGCTCAATCAGGGGTGCAAGAAAACATATCTGATGGAGAAACTTATTTTGGCACACCCGCAGGACCTGCTAAAGAAAAAATGAGAGAGATATTTGCATTAAAGCAATTAGTAAAATTAATTCATAAACTCTATAAATAGTTTACCATGAAAAGATACTTGATATTACTAAATGTTTTAATATCTTGTTCAGAAAACCCAATAACAAACAATGATACATCTAAAATGGCATTAGAATCTAACTCTCAAATTCAGCAAAGTATAGATACAACAAAAAAAACAACATTGGACACAAATCACCATCAAGCACGATTCATATTACAAGAAGTTGATAAAAATGCTATAATAATAGCATGGGGGACAGAGCCTGGATGGACATTGACTTTACTGAAAGATAAACTTTTATTTGTGGGAAATTATGGTCAAGACACCATTCAAGAAGCATATAATAAGTCCATCGATTTTCAGCAATTTCCCCTTGAATATAAAAGTAAAAATATAACATTTAAGTTAGAGAAAAAGAAGTGTATAGCCATATCGGGAGAAGAATTAGATATATCTGTAAAGGTTTTCTATAAAGACCAGGAATTTCAAGGTTGTGGTAGAATGATGAAATAAGTATACAATGGTAATTATTGAAAAAACAAAAGAGCTTATAGAGTACAGAAAAAAACACGGGAATGGTATTATTGGTTTTATTCCTACAATGGGTGCATTGCATCAAGGACATCTAGAATTAATTAAAAAATCCAAAAAAGAAACGACTTATACTTATGTAAGCATTTTCGTAAATCCTCTCCAATTCAACGACATGAGTGATTTTGAGAAATATCCAAAAACCATAGAAAAAGATATAGCAGTCTTAAAAAGTGTAAATACTGATGTGTTATTTTTACCCTCTTATGATGAGATATATCGCAGTGGAATAGAGTATGATGAAATTGATTTGAGTTACCTCAATTCAATATTAGAAGGACCAAAACGTCCCGGACATTTTGAAGGGGTTTTAAAGGTAGTAAGTATCTTGTTTAAAATAGTTTCGCCGCATAAAGCATACTTTGGTCTAAAAGATTTTCAACAAGTTAAGGTTATTCAAAAATTAATAAAGGATAAAAATTATCCCATTGAAATAATACCCTGTCCTACTATACGAGAAGCTGATGGATTAGCAATGAGTTCAAGAAATATGCGACTGTCAGAAATCGCCAGAAAACAAGCATCCCATGTTTATCAATGGTTATTAAAAGCAAAAGAGATGTATAAAAATGGAAAGAGTATTCCCGAAATAGAAAAAAAAATAATTGCTGAAATATCTGAATCTAAGGTATTCATCTTAGATTATTTTGAAATAAGAGATAGGGAGTCGTTATCAAAAATAACTCATCCCCACCAAAAACCTGTGGCATTTATAGCAGTCTATATCGATGGGATTAGGCTGATAGATAATTTAGAACTATTGTCTTAAATACTTTTTTGTAAAATAACAATATTAATGTTTACTCGTTTTTTCTAAAATTATTCTAAGTGTCAGAAGTTTGTTTATTTTTCTTTATTTCACCTAATGTGCTTTGAAGTATATTGAGTTTTGTTTTCCACTCATTAATGTATGCGTTTACTTTATTTTTCTTCTCGTAAGCCTCTTTGAATAAAGGATTATCAGACTTGTTTCCCTTGAAAAAAGCAAGATTATTATCTATTTGTGTTATTTCATTTTCCAGTTCTTTTATTTTCTTTTTGATAAATTTTTCCTCTTTAGTAAGTATATCCACAGGATTAGATGTAGATTGTATCAATTGTTGTAACTTATGCTTATAATGAATAGCGTGTCTCTTTTCTTCACTTAACCCTAATTCAGCATATATTTGATTTATTTTACCATAAAAATCATCATTTATCTTATCTTTCTCTTCAATAGACACATGACCTATGTTATTCCATTCTTTAATAAATTCTTGGATTTTCTGTAAAGCTTCTTTACTATTATTTACATCAAATTTACTTTCTTTCAAACGATGAATTAAATCTATTTTTTTCACCAAATTATCTTTTTCTTCTTGTACTTTTTCTTTTTCTTGATTTCTTTTATTTTCAAAAAAAGCATCACAGTATGCTTTAAATTGCTGATTTAACTGATCATTTTCCTCTTTATTTCTTAGATAATATTTTTTCCAATCTTGTTGTAATTGAATAACTCTTTTAGTAGCATGGTTAAAGTCTTTACTATCTTTTAATGTTTCCAGTTCCTTTAATATCTTATTTTTAATATTTTTAATCTCTTCTTGCTTTTGTTTAATTATTTCTTGATGTTTTCTTTTCGCATCATAATATATGTCAAGTAAAGCATTATATTCATCATTGGTAGTTCTTACCTGATCAGACGGAATGTGCCCTGTTTTTTCCCATTCAGATTTTATATGTTGAATTTTCTCATTAACTTCTTTCCATATAATATTCTCATTATTTGATAAATGTTCAGTTAATTCTTTTAACTTAACCAACAATTCTTTTTTGTGCTCTAAATTTTCCTTTTTTTGTTCTTCTAATGCATTATAGTAAAGCTCTAATTTTTCTTTTATTTTTTGAGTAATTTCATTATATTTTGTTTTAATTTCAGCATATTTTTCGCGTACAACATCCCCTATTTGATTCCATTCTTTTCTATAAGACTTGAATAATTCTTCTGCTTTTTTAATATCATCTGTATTGAGAATATGCTCAAATTTATTTAATAACTCTTCTTTTAATTTTGTATTTTTTTGTAAATCATACTGCTGTAAAGTGTCAAAAGCTTTTATATTTTCATTAATTTTATCCAATAATAAATTATATTTTCTTTGCAATTCAACATAGTCCGATTTCTTTATTTCTTTGATATCCTTCCATTCACCTTGAATTTCTCGTATTTTCTTTACTATAGTTGTAATGTCCTTAATTTCAACATCTATTAGTAATTCTAGTTGCCTTAATAATTCTTCTTTTCTTTGCTTATTTTTCTCTCTCGTAATTTCTAATTGTTTTTCCGCCTCCTCTTTTTTCTTATTAAATATAGCCATTAAATTTTCTATTTCCTCATCCTCTTTACTTTTATAATAAACAAAGTCTTTTGCCTTACCACCTTCATTTATAAAATTTTGTTTAGCTTCTTCAAATTCCTTTATCCATATTTTTTTATACTCTTTTTCTATTGTGCGTATTTCTTTATGCACCTCTAATGGAGATTTTTCTAATAATTCTTCTAATCTACTTATAATTTCTTCCTTAGTCATTATATGAAAATTTAGTTGTGAAATTTTTGTAATTTTAAAAAATAGGCTGCGAAAATACAAAAAAATATTTCAACAATAAAGTGTGGAAATTATTTTCATCTACTAATACAAGATGTTAAATAAATATATTGTATATTTGCAGCTATTGCCAATACTTAAACTATTGGCACAAATATTGAGTAATACTAAACAAACGCAAAATATATGAATTATAAGTTATCTCCTAATGTAAAGCATGCCTTAGAACTTGCAAATGAAGAAGCAAAAAATAGCGGGAATTCTTCCATAGGTATAGAACATATAGCCCTTGGTATTCTAAAAGAAGGGAAAAACGCAGCTATTAATATCTTAAAAAAACTCAATGTAAATATAGATGATTTAATTAGTGAGCTTGAACATACAACTTACACTTCTAAACCCTTAACAAATCAAATAGCATACGAAAGAAAAGACTTTCCAATGAACAAAGAAGCAGATAATGTTATTCGCTTATCTCTGCTTCATGCCAAAGAATTAAAAAAACATTTCGTAGGAACCGAGCATATTTTTCTTACTATCTTATCTACTGAAAATGTCGTATCTACTATATTAAACAAAATGGGAGTAGATGAAGTATCATTTCTGCAAGCATTAAAAGATGAAGCAAAAGATGATATACATAAACATGAAAAATTAAGAGATGCTCTTTCTGATGATGATGATGATGAACCCATTGCTCCAAGCAGTGGAAGTAGAAAATCTTCAGATCCAAAAAGTAAAACACCCGTCCTTGATAATTTTGGCAGAGATCTTACTAAAATGGCAGAGGAAGGAAAGTTAGACCCTGTTGTAGGAAGAGAAAAGGAAATAGAAAGAGTAGCGCAAATACTTTCTCGCAGGAAAAAGAATAATCCCATTCTCATTGGTGAGCCCGGAGTTGGAAAATCAGCTATCGCAGAAGGACTCGCTATCAGAATTGTTCAAAGAAAAGTACCTCGTGTTTTATACAATAAAAGAATAGTGACTCTAGATTTAGCCTCTTTAGTTGCAGGAACTAAATATCGTGGACAGTTTGAAGAAAGAATGAAAGCTGTCTTAAATGAATTAGAAAAAAATTCTGATGTTATTCTATTCATAGATGAAATTCATACTATCATTGGAGCCGGAGGAGCTAGCGGTTCTTTAGATGCCAGTAATATGTTTAAGCCCGCTTTAGCAAGAGGAGAAATACAATGCATAGGAGCCACAACATTGGATGAATATCGTCAATATATTGAAAAAGACGGAGCACTTGAAAGACGATTCCAAAAAGTCATGATTGAACCTACTTCTATTGATGAAACTATCCAAATACTCAATAATATCAAAAGCAAATACGAAACGCATCATAATGTTATATATACTTCCGAAGCTATTAAAGCATGCGTGATGCTTACTTCCAGATACATTACCGATCGTTTTTTGCCAGATAAAGCTATAGATGCACTAGACGAAGTAGGAGCAAGAGTCCATATCAATAACATCAGTAACCATGTTCCCCCGGCTATTATTGAATTAGAAAAAAAAATTGAAGAAATCAGAGAAACTAAAAATCAGGTCATTAAAACACAAAAATTCGAAGAAGCTGCAAGATTAAGAGATACAGAAAGACATTTACTAGCAGAATTAGAACTTGCTAAAAAACAATGGGAAGAAGAAACAAAAAATAATCCTGTTAAAGTATCAGAACAAGATGTGGCAGAAGTAGTGTCTATGATGAGTGGTGTACCTGTAAGTAGAGTAGGAGAGTCAGAAAATCAAAAGCTCTCTAAAATGTCCGCAGAACTAAAAGGTAAAGTGATAGGGCAAGAGGAAGCTGTACAAAAAGTAGTAAAAGCTATACAACGAAATAGGGTAGGGTTAAAAGACCCTAATAAACCTATTGGTTCATTTATCTTTTTAGGACCTACTGGTGTTGGTAAAACTCAGCTTGCTAAAGAATTAGCTAAGTACCTATTTGATAGCGAAGATGCACTCATTAGAATAGACATGAGTGAATATATGGAAAAATTTGCTGTAACTCGTTTAATAGGTGCACCTCCGGGATATGTTGGTTATGAAGAAGGCGGACAACTTACCGAAAAAGTAAGGCGAAGACCTTATTCTATCATTCTTCTGGATGAAATAGAAAAAGCACATCCTGATGTATTTAATTTACTACTTCAAGTACTGGATGATGGACAATTAACTGACAGTCTGGGAAGAAAAGTTGACTTTAAAAATACAGTGATAATCATGACCTCAAATATAGGTGCCAGACAACTCAAAGAATTTGGACAAGGAGTGGGATTTACCACACAAGCTAAAAAACAAAATGTAGAAGAGCATAACCGAAGTGTTATAGAAAATGCTCTCCGCAAAGCATTTGCCCCGGAGTTTTTAAACAGGGTAGACGATGTGATTATTTTCAATGCATTAGAGAAAGACGATATGAAAAAAATCATTGAAATTGAACTACAAGGCCTTTACAAAAGAATTTCTGATTTAGGATATACCCTTAAAATTAGCGATAAAGCAAAAGAGTATATCATAGAAAAAGGATTTGACCCTAATTACGGAGCCAGGCCATTAAAAAGAGCAATACAAAAATATATTGAGGACCCATTAGCTGAAGAAATGATACAAGGAGATATTGCAGAAGGTGATGAAATAGAAGTAGATTATAATAAAGAGCAAGATAAAATAAAAGTAAACATTCAGAAACCTAAATCAAAAAGATCTAAAAAAGACGAAAACAATAAGAATTAGTTGTAAGATTTATTTTTAGATAACATAATTGTAAGTACTGTATGAAATCAATAAGCAAAACTTTAATATAAAATGAAATACAAAAGGATACTGTTAAAATTATCAGGTGAAGCTCTTATGGGTTCAAAAGGCTTTGGTATAGATGAAAATAAGCTTCTGGAATATGCGTATGAAATAAAGTCTATTCATAGTATAGGTTGTCAAGTAGCGATAGTTATAGGAGGAGGAAATATATTTAGGGGAATACAAACCAAAAATAGCAATGCTATTGATAGAGTGCAAGGTGATTACATGGGCATGCTTGCTACTGTTATCAATGCAATGGCGGTTCAGTCCACCCTTGAATCTGTAGGTGTACCTACCCGCTTACAAAGTGCTATTAAAATGGAGCAAATATGCGAACCATTTATTCGTCGCAGAGCTATTAGACATTTAGAAAAAAATCGTGTGGTTATCTTTGGGGCAGGTACCGGAAATCCCTATTTTACAACAGATACTGCGGCTACACTCAGAGCTATTGAAATAGAAGCCGATGTAATTATAAAAGGAACAAAAGTAGATGGCATATATTCAGAAGACCCTCAAAAACATGAAGGCGCAATAAAATACGATACCATTACTTTTGATGAAGTGTATGAAAAACAACTTCAAGTAATGGACCTCACAGCATTTACACTTTGTAGAGAAAATAAACTACCTATTATTGTATTTGATATTAACAAAAAAGGAAACCTGCTTAGAATTATACAAGGTGAAAATGTAGGAACACTTGTAAATAATTATTAATTACACATTGAGGCGAATTTCATTCATTAAAATTAAAAATCCATCATATAAATTATTGAAAATTTGTTTTTTCGTAACTTGCCCAAAAATTTTAAAATATGTCAATGAAATTTGGTGTAGTTGTATTTCCAGGTTCTAATTGTGATGATGATACTATTTATGTTTTATCAAAAAAAATGAATCAAAAAGCCGTAAAATTATGGCATAAACAAAGTGATATAGAAGATTGCACACATATTATTTTACCTGGAGGATTCTCCTATGGAGATTATTTAAGAAGCGGAGCTATTGCGAGATTTTCACCTATTATGAAAAGTGTTATTGAACATGCTGAAAAAGGTGGCTTTATTTTAGGCATATGCAATGGTTTTCAAATTTTATGTGAAGCAAACTTGTTACCCGGTGTTTTATTGCACAATACCGATAGAAAATTTATATGTAAAAATGTATATATCACTCCGTCTAACTATTCTACTGCAATAACACAACATTTACCTAAGGACAAGAAAGCATTTAAAATACCAGTTGCTCATGGTGAGGGTAGATATTATACCGACGAAAATACATTAACCTCATTACAAGACAATGAACAGATTATTTTTCAATACTGCGATGAACATGGAAATATCAATGATGAAAGCAACCCAAACGGATCCCTATTCAACATTGCAGGAGTCTGCAACAAAAAGAAAAATGTATTTGGAATGATGCCCCATCCTGAAAGAGCAGCAGATGAAGAATTGAGAAATACTGATGGCATTTATATTTTACAAAGCATTATAGAATCTGCTTTAGTACATAGCATTTAAATTATGAATGATGTTCAAACAAAAATAGAAATAAAAAAGATTCTTGAAAAAGAATTAGAGCAGCGCATATTAATCATTGACGGAGCGATGGGTACCATAATACAAAAACATCGCCTTACAGAACAAGATTATAGAGGTGATAGATTTAAATCATGGCACAAGGAAATTAAAGGCAATAACGATATACTAGTACTCACACAGCCCCATATTATTCAACATATACATTTACAATATCTCAATGCCGGCGCAGATATTATTGAAACAAATACTTTTAATGCTCAAAGAGTTTCATTAGCAGACTATGACATGCAAGATCTTGCTTATGAAATTAACTTTCATGCAGCCCAACTTGCTAAAAAATCTATTACCCAATACTATCTTGAAAATAATTTAAGTTTTGAGAAATCTCCCAAATTTGTTGCAGGCGCTATAGGTCCCACTAATAAAACATTATCTATCTCCCCCGATGTTGCACGTCCAGAATATAGGGCTATTACATTTACAGAACTTGCAAATGCATATTCTGAGCAAATCAATGGTTTAATAAACGGAGGAGCAGATATTTTATTGATAGAAACTATATTTGATACATTAAATGCTAAAGCCGCTATTTATGCCGCATTAAATATATTCGAAGAGCGGAGTATCCAATTACCTATCATGATATCTGGAACCATTACTGATGCTAGTGGCAGAACATTATCCGGACAAACTGTAGAAGCTTTTTTAATATCCCTTTCACATGCACCGATCACTAGTATAGGTTTGAATTGTGCACTCGGAGCAAAAGAAATGAGACCATACATTGAAGAACTTTCTGAAAAATCTAATTTTTATACCAGTGTATATCCTAATGCAGGTTTGCCTAATCAATTCGGAGAATATGATGAAACTCCCGAAATTATGTCCCATTATATTTGTGATTTTATGGAGAGTGGGTTGGTGAACATAGTAGGTGGTTGTTGTGGTACTACGCCTGATCATATCAAACACATAGCTGAACTCGCTAGAAAATTTACTCCAAGAAAGAGGAAAATACAAGAAAAATACTTAAGAATATCAGGGCTTGAGGCACTTGTACTTCGTCCTGATAGTAACTTTATGAATATAGGAGAGAGAACTAATGTTACAGGGTCTAAAAAATTTTTGCGTTTAATTAAAGAGGAGAAGTATCAAGAGGCTTTATCAATAGCACGTGAACAAATAGAAAATGGAGGGCAAGTTATTGATATTTGTATGGATGAAGCTATGTTGGATGGAGTACAAGCAATGACAACTTTTCTTAACTACATTGCTTCAGAACCTGACATATCTCGTGTTCCAATTATGTTGGATTCATCAAAATTTGAAATTATAGAAGCTGGTTTGCAACATATACAAGGCAAATGTATAGTTAATTCTATATCATTAAAAGGCGGTGAAGAAGAGTTCATTCGTCAAGCAAAAACTATTAAAAAATATGGTGCTGCTGTAATTGTTATGGCTTTTGATGAACAAGGACAAGCAGATACATTACAACGACGAATAGATGTTTGTAGAAGAGCTTACGATATTTTAGTTAATCAAGTTCAATTCCCGCCTGAAGATATTATTTTTGACCCTAACATATTTCCTGTAGCCACGGGGATGGATGAACACCGTAGAAATGCTTTGGATTTTTTTGAAGCAACTAAATGGATTAAAGAAAATCTTCCTTATGCCAAAGTAAGTGGTGGCGTAAGCAATGTATCATTTTCTTTTAGGGGAAATGAAACTGTTAGAATGGCTATTCATGCAGCATTTTTGTATCATGGTGTTCGTTATGGAATGGACATGGGTATTGTAAATCCCGGTCAGCTCATTGTTTATGAAGAAATAGATAAAGAATTATTAGAACTCATTGAAGATGTTTTATTTGATAGACGAGATGATGCAACTGAGCGACTCATTGCAAAAGCAGAAGAAATTAAAGAACAAGAAAGTACTGATGGAGCAAGTGGTAAACAAAGGTCAGCAAAAGATAAAGAATGGAGGAAGCTACCCGTAGAAGAAAGATTAAAACACGCCTTAGTAAAAGGAATAGATGAATTTATTGAAATGGATACAGAAGAAGCTCGCCAAAAATTGCAAGAACCATTAAAAGTTATTGAAGGTCCATTGATGGATGGAATGAATATAGTAGGAGATTTGTTTGGCAGTGGGAAAATGTTTTTACCACAAGTAGTAAAGAGTGCTCGTGTCATGAAAAAAGCCGTGTCCTATTTACAACCGTTTTTATTGAGCCAACAAAAAAATACAGACAAAAAAAAGGGAAAAATTATATTAGCCACCGTTAAAGGTGATGTGCACGATATTGGTAAAAATATCGTAGGAGTAGTTTTAGCGTGTAATAATTATGAAATTATTGATTTAGGGGTCATGGTGCCTGCTGAAAAAATTTTACAAAGAGCAAAAGAAGAAAATGCAGATATTATAGGATTAAGTGGGCTTATTACCCCATCACTCGATGAAATGGTACATGTAGCAAAAGAAATGGAAAGATTAGGACTAGATAAACCATTATTGATAGGAGGCGCCACTACTTCAAAAATTCATACAGCAGTAAAAATTGCTCCTAATTATTCACATTCGGTTATTCATGTAAATGATGCTTCTAAATCAGTACCTGTAGTTTCATCACTTTTATCCAAAGAGCAAAGAAATGATTTTATTCAAAAGGTAAAGTTAGAATATGAAAAGTTAAGAAATACGCATAATAAAGAAAAAAATACTTCAATATTTTTATCTATTGAGGAAGCAAGAAAGAATAAATTCCCTCTTAATAAAAATAATTATAAAATAACGAAGCCTATCAACCAAGGTGTTTTTGTACTGAAAAATATAGCCCTGGAGAAAATTGTTGAATACATAGATTGGACACCGTTTTTTCACGCATGGGAAATAAAAGGTGTATATCCTAGGGTTCTTGAAGATTCCTTGAAGAGTGAAGAAGCAAAAAAGCTATTTACAGATGGGCAAAAGATGTTAGACCAAATCATCAAAAAAAAGTGGCTAACTGCTCATGCTGTATTTGGCTTATTTCCTGCAGTTTCTAACGACAAAGATGATATTGTTGTAAAACACACAGGACAAGAGTTTGTGTTTCATACTTTGAGACAACAAACTAAAAAGCCGAAAGGACATTTTAACATTGCACTGTCTGACTTTATAGATAATACACAGCAAGATTACATAGGTGCTTTTGCGGTAACAGCTGGAATAGGACAACAAGAAATAGTAAAATATTTTGAACAAAAGTATGATGATTATACTGCTATAATGATTAAAGTTATAGCAGATCGTTTAGCAGAGTCGCTTGCTGAATATCTCCATTTACAAGTAAGAAAAAAGTATTGGGGCTATGCTCCTGATGAGAAATTAACTAATGAAGAATTAATACAAGAAAAATATATTGGTATAAGACCAGCACCGGGATATCCTGCTCAGCCTGACCATACAGAAAAACAAACTATTTGGAAGATTTTAGATGTAGAAAAAAACATAGGTATACAACTTACTGAAAGCATGGCTATGTATCCTACTGCCTCCGTAAGCGGATTATATTTTGCTCATCCTGATGCTCATTATTTTAGTGTGGGTAAAATTAATAAAGACCAAGTGGAAGATTATGCTGAAAGAAAAAAAATGAGTGTTCAGGAAGTAGAGAAGTGGTTAGCGCCCATATTGGGATACTGAACATACAATTAGTCGTCCAAAAACTAAAATTATTTTTTGAAATAAAATATCTATAATTTCATTTAATTCTTCCTTAATTTCAACCTTGTATCAATTTACTCTTTTGCATTTTATTTTTTAAACTCTAACACAGCATAAATAGGATAATGATCGCTGAGTTTATGAGTCTCAGGAGTATTATCAGTAACAAAGTTAAGACATTTAAAGTTCAAGTCATGAAATATGTAATCAATTCTTAAATATAATTTATCATGATAAGTGATTCCAAAGCCATTGCCTTTTTCTATGAAAGCATCTTTAAAACTGTTTTTCTTTAGCAATTTAATAATATAAGAATTACTCATCTCATTAAAATCTCCAATAATTAATGTTGGAAAGTTTGACTGTTTGGCTATTTTTAATATCTCTTCTATCTGTTGAGTTCTAATAATAGAATTACTATATATTTTACTAATTAAATTTATTCCTCTTACATTACTATCTAAAGCATCAAAAAACATTTCATTATTTGGTGGTTGATTAGGTTTCCATTTTTTCTTTTTATATAGATTATAAGATTGTAAATGGATATTAAAAACACGAATAGTATCTTTCTTAAAAACTATATCTGTAAAGATACAACCATTCTTTTTAGCATTATTAAAATTACGTACACCTGCATTTACTATTGGAAATTTTGAGATAGTGAGTAATCCCCAATGATCATTTTTTCTGAGAGTAACAAAGTAATGTGTATAAAAATAATAATTCTTGAATATCTTCTTTAATTCATCAAGGTTATTAAAATCATTGGAATCTTCTGATGTGTAAAATTCTTGAAAACATAAGATATCCGCTGGATGCTCTTGTAAATATTTGAATATTTTCTCCCGAGTTAAATAATTGTTTTGCCAATTGTATAAGTCGAATAACTTTACATTAAAAGACATGATAAAAAAAGTATTTTGATTTTTTGAAGATATATTGGAAAAGCTTATATTATAATACTCCTTAACTTCAGGAAAAAAGAATAAAAAAACAATAACTGCAATAATCAGTTTTTTAAATTGAAAAGATATGGAAAAGAAAATCATCCACAGAAACATAAATAATAAAAAAATAGGAAATGCCATTGAAATAAGCGGTAACAAAATGAAACTGCCGGGATAAATATATGCAGAATAATAACTTAAAATTAATAATACTATATTGATAAAAAAAAGAAAGTATACAGAGTTTTTCAAAAAATGATATGCAAATATCAAAATGTTCTTTAAATACTGCATTTATAGAAGATTCAATGTTTCAATGGTCTATTATGATTACTTTACTATTATTTTTTTATTAATGACTGAAGACTTAGTTATGAACTGTATGATATAAATACCCGAAGGAATATTTTGAATAAAAAGGTTCGTATTTCCTTGCAAATTATAATCACTTAATATCTCTTGACCTAATAAGGTAAGTATTTTAATATCATAAGTATCTGGATGTTGAGTAAGTATATTTAAGTATCTTAGATGATTGATAGGATTAGGAAATATCATAAAATCGTTGTTATCTTTTGTGGAAAACTCAGTAACACCTACGGCTTTATTTCTATCACCTAATACAGGATGTATCATTAAAGAACCTTTTACAGACGATTGTTGCCAGGTTCCAGTACTATTATAGTAAGCAGAATTAGAGTGGTCTCTATTAACATCTAATCCTATGGTTACGGAATATTGAGAAGAAGGAGGAAATACCTGTAATCCAAAAAAGTAAGTACCTGGTGAAAGTATGAGAGGACTTGTTAGTTTATACCTCGGTATTTGGTTGTATCCCCAATCTAAAAATTTTGGAGCCATCAGGCTATCTTTGTATATTAAAGAGTACGGTTGTCCACCTAAACTGGACCATATACATATTCTAAAAATATCTTTTTCACTAATATTAAAACTATTAACAGGAATAAAAAATATATCCATCGCTTGTAAGGTATCAGGCACATTGAGTGTGTATCTTACAGCTACCTGAGAACCATAAAATTTAAGATAGTATCCTAATTCAGCTTGTCCATCATCATAAGCAAAATAATTCATAAGTGGCGTACACTGAATAATTGTATCATTATAATTCCATGCATCAGGAATTGTATTTAAATAGTGTTTAACATAGAACTTTGTTGTATCAGTCGGGGAAATTGTGTATGAAAAATTAGGTTTTTGATGTACTACAACAGTATTGATACCTGGTGCTACATTCGCACTCCCACCATTGTAATTATATAAAAAATTCCAGTTGCTATCGTGAATATCAAATTGATAATTGACATTTTTGGTAGTGGTTCTATGATTATTTTTTATATAGTTATTGATGGTTGTAGCCATTTCAGATGAGACAAAATGATTGAAGGGCATTGCAGAATAATTTTTTAATAAAGGAGTACTCATGTAATAAAAAGATACATCATCAATAATAGTATCTGTGGTGTATAGATATTTATCTAACTTAATGTAATCAAGGTGCCAGTGATCCACGGAACCAACAGGAGTAGCTTTGTTTCTAAATCTCAATCTAAAGCCGTCATGAAAGAAAGCAGTATCTGTAATATAGATATGTACTTTTTGGAAAGTACTATCATTGACAGGAGCAATGTTACTCCCTGTTACTGCCCATATCTTGTTTTGCCATATATTTTGAGCAGGCTTGTAAAAATCCAGTATCAAAGAATCCTGGGAATCAGGGTTATCACCATTTCCCATTCTTTGGTAATAAAATACCAAGGCGATACTATCGGCAGGCGTATATGTTTGTGAGCCATTGCTAAATAAGTTGATAGGACATGAAGTCAATGTATCTGCTGGTTCTGATGCAGTGGAAGAAACAATATTCGAATATGGTAATCCTTTTTTGTTTAATCCATCAAATGTAGCAACGCCAAATGAAATAGGATATTTAGCATATCCAAAATTGACATAAACAGAAGAGTCTACCCATTTATTTATATCAGGATAGGTCTGTCTGTCGGCATAATTAAAATCATCAAAAAATGGGAGTGATAAACTGACAGAGCTTGTTTTGAATGTACTATTATTTTTGTTATGAAGATATTGAAGTTGATAATAGTGATAGTTGATATTAGTAAGCAATGGTAATGTATATTCTTGAGCAAAAGTTAAAGATTGATAGAGTAAAAATGCTATAAGAAAAATTTTGGTGAAATTCATTAGTTCTAAGAATTTAATTATCATCAAACGAGGGAATCGCATTATTTATTGTATCACTTTGAATAAGTGCTTTATTTTCTTTTTGTCCTACCACAATATCAATGACGCTATTTTTTTTTATTTTTTCTCCAGGTTGTATTTTTTTACCTTTGTATAGTTGAGCTACTACACAACCATTACAATAAGAAAGTTCGTAAATGATTTTTCCTAATTTTAAGTCATAACCTTTCAGGACAGTAACGGCTTGCCTTTCACTTAAATCAACTAATTTAGGCATTTCAATAGTAGGGGGCTGAAAGCTAGTAATAGTTAAATAGATATTTCTATTTTCTTTTACTTTTGTGTTGGGTTCTGGGTTTTGAGATAATATAATCCCCGGTTTTTTCTCTGGAACATAAATACTATCTATAATAGAATATCTTAAATGCTTATTTTGAATAATAACATTTGCTTGTTGCAAAGATACGCCAATAAGATTGGGTGTATTAATGTATTTTCCATGTTTGGTATAACTATCTAAATATGCAGATATTCCAAACAGAAATAATACAACAGATAAAATTGCCAGTAATAAATGAACAAGATATGTCTTAAGGATATTTTTATTCATTGAAAATTATTTCTCCACACTTTTTACGACTTTCTTCTATTTATCTCTTCGTTAATTTGAGCTGCTAATTCGTATTTTTCTTCACTAATTGCTTTTTGTAGCTCTTGTTGTAATTCTTCTAGTGACAATTTTTTAATATATTCAGAAAAATCTTGTTTACTATAAGGAGATGTTTTCTTTTTATCCTCTTCTTCTTCAGATTGTTTTTGACTAATAGGTGTAATATGATCATTTTCATCTACAATATATCCTGCACTTTGTAATATAAATTCATATACATAAATGGGGGCATCAAAACGAACAGCAATAGCAATAGCGTCACTGGTACGAGCATCTATTTCATGTTCTATTTCACCAGTTTCATCAGTACATATAAGTTTAGAGTAAAACACACCTTCTACTAAATTGTATATGAGAACTTCTTTCACGGAAATATGAAAAGCATCAGCAAAGTTTTTAAACAAATCGTGTGAGATTGGTCTTTGAATCTTTACTTTTTCTAATGCTATAGCAATAGATTGGGCCTCAAAAATACCGATTACAATGGGTAATCTTCTGTTACTATTTAATTCCTCTAATAAAAGAAGATAATTGTTTTGGGCACTTTGTCCTGCTGATATACCAATGATATTCATTAATACCTTTTTCATAACGAAATGATATCTTAATTTATTGATTTTGAGAAGCTTTGAATTTTTTGATAGCTTCAGTAAGTTTGGGCACTACTTCAAAAGCGTCGCCTACGATTCCATAATCAGCTGCTTTGAAGAAAGGAGCTTCCTTATCGGTATTAATTACCACAATAGTTTTACTACCACTTACACCTGCAAGGTGCTGAATAGCTCCTGATATACCAACGGCAATGTATAAGTTTGGACGAATAGCAAGTCCTGTCTGTCCTACATGTTCATGATGCGGTCTCCAATGAGAATCTGCTACCGGTCTTGAACACGCTGTAGCGGCATTTAGTGCTTTTGCTAGCTCTTCTATAATACCCCAATTTTCAGGACCTTTTAATCCTCTTCCTCCACTTACTACCAATTCTGCTTCTGCTAATGGAATAGTCCCTCCTGTTGTATTCTTTTCTATGGATTTAATAATTATTTTAGATGATAGATTGCTCGTATCTTCTGTAATATCGATTATTTCTGCTTGATTGTTGGCATCTATTTGGATTTGTATAGAATTAGGTAATAAAGTAATTACTTTTCTATCTCCTTGAATGCTTATCGTCGCAAATGCCTTTCCTGAAAATACATTTTTCTTAACCAAATAAGTATCGTTATTAATGTCTATTAGTGCAGTAATTCCTGAGACGATATTACAATTCAACAAACCTGCTAAATAAGCTCCTATAGCTTTTCCTTGAATATCATGAGGAAGAACGATGTCTTTGATATTATCGCTCTCAACGAATTTTTTAATCAATTTTGATAATACGGAATAATCTGCAAGATGGGGTAGTTCGTTAGTTATATTGACTATTTTGTTAGCACCTGCATGGACTAATTTTTGTTTGCTTTCATCATTGCCTTTGTATAATAATACTACCACTTTGCCATTAGTTTTTTGGGCTATTTGCTTTGCAAAATAAGTAGCTTCTATGGATACTTTTTTTACTTTTCCATTATTAGAGGCATCTGCATAAATAAGTACCGACATATTTTTATTTTTTAATTGTTAATTAAATAACTTTTGCTTCTGTATGTAATAGATGAACAAGTTCTTCTAGATTATTAGGATCTATAAATTTACAAGCTGAGCGACCAGGGGCAATTTCAAATTGTTTGTATGAACTCTGAGTGATATTAGTTGGATAGGCTGGCAGTACATTTAATGGCTTAGTGCGAGCGGCCATAATTCCTTTCATATTAGGTATTCTTTGCTCTGCCATACCTTTGTTAGCACTTATAACGGCTGGTAATGTACATTCTACTACTTGATATCCACCTTCTATATCCTGATGAGCAAGAATAGTATTCCCATTTACATCTAATTTGCTTGCACTAGAGATGAAGGCATAATCAAGGAGACCAGCAAGTATTCCTGCTACAATTCCACCATTGTAGCTAATAGTTTCCTTTCCAAGCATGATTAGGTCATACGGATTATTTTTGACAAATTGTGCTATTTGTTGAGCTACAAAGGCGGCATCGGCAGGATCAGTCTCTATTCTGTAACTATCATCCACACCGAGGGCCAATCCTTTACGAATGGTAGCATCGGCATCTGATAGTCCCACATGAATGAGAGATACTTTTTCTGCTTTTCCTGCTTCCTTTATCTCTAATGCACGAACGAGGGCATACCACTCATCATATGGATTGATGATAAATTGTACTCCTGCAGTGTTAAATTTAGTGTTGTTATCTGTGAAGGAAATTTTTGCGGTGGTGTCCGGAACTTGAGAAATAGCAACAAGAATTTTCATGATTTTAAGTTTATTAAAAAATTTTTAGAGCCACAAAGATAACAAAAATACACTTGTTAATAAAAATTATATTAAGTGATAAATATCAGTTTTCACAATAATCGTTTATACATCATTATTGTATTCTCTAATCCATAATACAATGCATCGGCAATGAGGGCATGACCTATAGAAACTTCTGAGAGAAAAGGAATATTCTGTTTCAGATACTTTAAATTATCTAAGTTTAAATCGTGCCCCGCGTTTACTTCTAATCCCAAATTTTTAGCGAGCTCTGCACATTGTTTGTAGGGAATAATAATTTTTTCTTTTTCAGCATGGTACTTTCTAGCATACTCTTCTGTGTATAATTCTATTCTATCGGTTTGAGTTTTTTTAGCACCTTCTATTATTTTCAAATCAGGATTTACGAAAATAGATACTCTTATTCCTAAGGAATGGAGATGTTTTACAATATCTGTAAGATAATCTTTATTCTTAATAGTATCCCATCCATGGTCTGAGGTAAGTTGATTAGCTGCATCAGGGACTAATGTTACTTGAGTTGGTTTCACATTTTCAATAAGATATATGAATTTTTTTTCTTGTGGGTTTCCTTCTATGTTAAGTTCTACACTGTTTTCAAGTGTTTCTTTTAGTTCATATACATCGCTGTAGCGGATATGACGTTCATCTGGTCTTGGATGAACGGTAATGCCATCAGCTCCGTATCTTACTATATCTAAGGCGGCTTTCAAAACATTTGGGATATTATTATTTCGGGAATTTCTTAAAAGTGCTATTTTATTGATGTTTACACTTAGTTTGGTAGTATTATTTGTCATGTTTATGTGTATTTTATTCCGTTGATATATACTTCTTCTATCAGTGGATGCGCAAAATGATAAGCAAATGTGGTAGGTGTAACTGATTTATCAGTGATAAAAAAGTTAGCAATGTTACCTCTATCTATCCATCCTGCATTTTTTAAGTTTATTGCAAAAGCCGCATTAATAGTAGCTGCATTGTAGGCTTGTGCGGGGGTGAGTTGATTCATTATACAAGATAAACTTATCATCATAGCCATATTTCCTGATGGAGAACTACCAGGATTAAAATCACTTGCTATAGCAATAGGCAAGTGATGTTTAAGCATTTTCAAGGCAGGAGCAGGAGGTAGATTTAAAAAATAAGCAGCACCTGGTAAAATCACAGGAATAATATTAGAGTGCTGTAATTGAATAATATCTTCATCGGTGATAAATTCTAAATGATCAACAGATATAGCGTGGTTTTTAACTGCTACTGACACACCTCCACTGTGTGATAGCTGCTCTGCATGGACCTTTCCTTTAATACCATATTTCAGCCCTGCACTTAATATTATTTCTGTTTCTTGTGCAGAAAAATATCCTTGTTCACAGAATATATCAATAAAATCTGCCAGGTTTTCTTCTGCAATTCTCGGGAGCATTTTCTCAATAATGAGCTGAATATATGCCTCATGGTTTTGTTTGTATTCGGGTGGAATAGCATGGGCGCCTAAGAATGTTGATTTAATAGGTATTCCCATTGTTTCTTTGAGCTTTTTGATAACCTTCAACATTTTCATTTCAGCTTCGATATTTAATCCATATCCGCTTTTGATTTCGATAGCACCTGTACCCATTTTTATCATGAGTTCAATTCGTCGTTTGGCATTCTCATATAGAATTTCTTCGGGAGTTTCTCTTAATAATTTAACAGAATTTAGAATACCACCGCCTTGTTGGGCTATCTCCTGATAAGACATTCCTTTTAATCGCCATTCAAATTCTTGCTCTCTATTTCCTGCATACACCAGATGTGTATGTGCATCTATAAAACAAGGAAATATGTTTTTATTTTCAGCGTCAATGACATTTAAATTTTTCCAATCTGCAATACCAGGAAATTCTTCCATTCTTCCAAAATCTACTATTATTCCATCTTCTATGGCTAACCATGCCTTATTGATGTAAGGTACTTCATTGATGTGATGGTCTTTTACAGGAGTTTTGAGATTTTCGCGTACTTGGAATAGGGTGCTGATATTTTTAATAAGTGATTTCATTGAAAGATTATTTGCTGCAAAAGTAAGAGTAAATCAGTAATTTTAGCTCATATTTTTATTTATGACCGACGAATATTTCATGCAACATGCTATTGATTTAGCTAAAAAAGGTAGAGGGTATGTACATCCTAATCCATTAGTAGGATGCGTTATTGTAAAAGATAACCAAATTATAAGTGAAGGATATCATGCCTATTTTGGAGGTAATCATGCAGAAAAAAATGCTATTGAAAATCTTGAGAAAAAATGGTTTCAAGAATGGGATAAAGTGTATTTGTATGTTACATTAGAACCTTGTTCTCATTATGGTAAAACACCACCTTGTGCCGATTTAATTGTCAATAAAGGTATTAATAAAGTCATCGTGGCAAGCATAGATCCAAACCCTATTGTAGCAGGGAAAGGAATTAAAAAATTAAAAGAAAGTGGTATTGAAGTTACAATAGGAATACTTGAAAAAGAAGCAAGTAATCTGAATAAAAGATTTTTTACCTATCATATTAAAAAGAGACCTTACATTGTATTAAAATGGGCAGAAACAAAAGATGGTTTTATTAGTAGATTAAATTTTAAAAATAGAGAAGATAACATCATTAGTTCTGGTGAAGCATTAAGAATAGTGCATTTTTGGAGAAATGAAGAACACAGTATTATGGTTGGTTACAATACAATCATTAAAGATAACCCACAATTAAATGTTAGATATATTGAAGGAAGAAATCCGATGAAAATTATATTAGATAGATTCATGAGTTTAGATGCAAACAAGTACAGTGTTTTTCAGGGAAAAGAACAAGTAATTGTATTAAATGCTATTGAAGATAAAGAGGACAGAAATATTATATATAAAAAAATTAATTGGAGTAATTTTACTTCAGAAATTATAGAAACCTTATATTCCCTGAATATCGTAAGCGTTTTGATAGAGGGTGGTGAAAAAACACTTCAAAAATTCATAGATGATAAATTGTTTGATGAAATTAGAGTTATAAAAAGCAAGTGTATTTCTTTTGGTGATGGAATAAAAGCGCCCCGATTGCCAAAAAATTTAAGTGCTTATAAAATAGAAGAGCTAGAGAAAGATGTGATTACTTATTATGGAGTTTAGCTTAATAGATTGAATCACTTCTTTTTTTCTTCTATTTCGCTTAATAATTTTTTAGCTTCCTCTATACTTATTCTTTCATCTCCTTTAAAAGCTACTATAAAAGCATCTTTATAACCATTTTCTTTTAGTTTCCTAAGGTATAATACAGCATCTTCTAATCTAGTAAAGGAGCCGGTTGTGTATTTAATTAAACTACCACTCATGTAATACCATATCTTTTCAAGAGGTTCCTCTTCTTTAATATCTATAGGTTTATCACTTATTTTGAACTGTACTCTAAAAATAATTTCATTATTCGTTTTCTTTTGAGTGCTGTCTTTTGAAATATTTGTGTTATTCGTTGAATTAGTAATGTTGTTATTTACTAAAGTATCATCTGAATTAGAATTTTTGGGCAAGATTCCTAATTGGATGTTTTCGTTTTCAAGAGGCGGTAATTTCTCTATTTCATCATCAAAGTTTATTTCTTTACCCGCTATTTCATATTTGTATTTTCTGATAGCATTTAAGATACATGCAGCAATATATTTTTGACCTATTTCTGAGCCTAAGAATTTTTCTTCATTAGGGTTGGTGAGGTATCCTACTTCTGTTAAAACACTTGGCATAGATGTTCGCCACAAAACCCATATGCTTTGTCGATGTACACCTTTATCTATTCTTCCAGCTTTGTTTTTGTACTCTTGTTGTATTTTCATAGCTAGTTTAGCACTTTGAATGACATAAGCAGATGTATAATTGCTCATAATAATATAACTTTCTTCACTTTCAGGGTCAAATCCTTGATATTTTTGTTTATAATTATCTTCCAGTAAGATAGGGGCATTTTCACGCATAGCGACATTCATTTTTCCTTGCTCATTTTTCAATCCCATGACATAAGTTTCTGACCCAAAAGGCTCAGGGTTAATGGTTTCGACCACAACATACTTTCCTCTTGAATTTTTAACTTTTTTCGGCACAAACTTTCCTGTCTTTGGATTTTTAACCATTACAGGCTTACCCGCTGCATTACAATGGATAGATACAAACAAATCTGCTTTATTACGATTGGCTATTTGTGCTCGTTCTTCAAGTTCTACAAATTCATCGGTTCTTCTTGTCAAAAAAACTTTTATATCGGGTAGATAAGTTTTAAATAACTCTTCTAATTTTAATGCTATTGCTAACGAAATATCTTTTTCTTTGAAGTTCAATCCATGCGTGCCGGGATCCTTACCTCCATGCCCTGGATCAATTACTACAGTTTTAATAGAATAAACATTACTACTTTGTGCCCATATATAATGACTTACTAATAAAATAACAGCAGCATAAAAAGATATTAAGAATTTTACATAAAACATAAAAAAATCTAATTATTATCTATAGGTAAATAAAAAATGATTTTTTAATTAGCTTTGCCAAAATTCAGGCGGGACAAATTTAAACCAAATAAGCCTTTAATGTTGAGCATAAATACACAAAATATCTTCACTTTATTGTTGATAATTTTTATTTCATATAATGTTTTTCCACAAAATATTAGAAAAGATACTTTGGTAGTAGAGGAACCAGACTCTTTATATGATGATAGTTTTTCAGAAGAGATAAAATCAGTAGCCAAAGACTCTATAGTGTTTTATCCTAAAACAAAAATAACTAATCTATATAATAAAGTGGAAATAGAAACAAGAGGAGAAACAGGTTCAATAGTGAAATTAACAGCAGGAAATATTGAAATCAATGAGGAAAAGAAAATAGTAACAGCACAAGGTATGCAAGATAGCACTGGAAAGTTAAAAGATACACCTGTGTTTATAGAAGGTAATAATAAAATGGAAGCTGAAAAAATAAGCTACAATATACAAACTAATAAGGGTAAAATATGGAATGCATATACCACTGAGAATAATATGATTGTTTATGGAAATGAAATTAAGAAAGATAATAACGATATTTTATATCTTAAAAATTTAAAATGTATTCCTTGTGAACATAAAGATGCAAAAACATTTTTTGTTGCTACAAAAGCTAAAGTAATTCCTGATGATAAAATTGTTACAGGTCCCTTATATTTACAAATATCAGGTATTCCTACCCCATTATTTCTACCGTTTGGTTATTTTCCAAATACTAAAAGTAGTACAAGTGGTTTTTTAATGCCATTCGTAGGTAATTCACCCACACAGGGATATTTTTTGAGAGATGGTGGATTTTATTGGGCTATTAGTGATAAAATGGATTTATTTTTAAGAGGAGATATATATACTAATGGAAGTTGGGGATTAAGAGCATTGAGTAATTATTATTTTATATACAAAGCCCAAGGGGCTATTTCTATTGGTTATTCAGAATATTATCTTGGAGATAAAGACATCCCTCAACAAGCTCAAAAAACAAAATCCTATCAGGTGATATGGAAACATTTTCAGGATACTAAACTTGACCCATCTATTCGTTTTTCAGCAGATGTAAATTACAATGCTAATCAATTTAATCGTTACAATGCTATCAATACCAATCAATATCTGAATAATGCTTTTATTTCTAACATTGCTTTTTCAAAAACTTATCAATTTGGAGTCATTAGTTTAAATGCTATGCACTCTCAAAATAGTCAAACACATTATGCAGAAATGAATCTTCCTCAATTAACCGTCAATATCAATCGTTTTTTTCCATTCAATATAAACAACAATAAACCTGCTAATGTACTCACCCGTTTGGGAGTGTCTTATGTGCTAGAATCAAGAGTGAATGTAAAAGGTACAGATACAACATTGTTTCAATCTAGCACACTATCCCAAAGAATCCAAACAGGTATTAAACAATCCATGCCTATCAATACTACTTTTAATTTATTTAAGTATATTACAGTAACACCGGGGGTTCATTTATCTATGTTGAGTTATCCAAGAAGTATTAAAAAATATATTGATACTAATAACTTAGTGAAAATAGATACACTGAATAATTGGGTTCATGGTTTTGATTTTAATACTAATATATCAGTGGCATTCAAAGTTTATACAGATATTTTTTACAATAAAGGAAAAATAAAACAATTACGGTATATGCTTATTCCTACATTTAGTTATGCTTACAGACCGGATATAACAAAATCTTTTGGGTATCAAAAATCGTATACTGACAATACGGGAAAAGAATATTTTTATTCTATATTTGAAAACAGTTTATATGGTGGACCAAATTTAGGAGAGCAAAATATCTTAAATTTTAATTTCAATAATAATTTGGAAAGTAAAATAAAAAGTAAAACTGATAGTGGGGTAATATTGAAAAAAGTAGTTATACTTCAAAATCTTGGAATATCAGGAAATTATAATTTCTCAGCAGATAGTTTTCAGTTGTCTCATATTTCGTTCAGTGCTCGAAATAAAATATGGAAATTTTTTGATTTCCTAATCAATGCTACAGGTGATCCTTATTATTATGACAAAAATACTAATAGAAGATATAATCAATACTTAATAGAACAAAATGGTAAACTATTAAGATGGACAAATATCAATCTTGCTATTAATGGAGCAATAGGTTCAGGAGAAATAGCACAGCTAAAACCACAAATTCCCCAATATTCTAATTCTGCCGAAAGAGGAACTAATGCACCTAATTTGCCATGGCGAATTTCTTGTAATTACAATTGGAGCATAAACCTTTCAAATCCTAACAACAAAAGTGTTACACAGGCTGTGTTTATAGGAATAGATTATTCTATTACTACATTTTGGAAGCTTGGAATATCCGCAAATTATGATATTAAAAGCAAAAAAGTAGCTTATTCTAGTATAGACCTTAAAAGAGATTTGAAATGTTGGGAAGCAAGCATACGATGGGTACCGTTTGGACAATTTAAAAGTTACATGTTTAGTATCAATATGAAACACTCTATGCTCAGTGAATTTAAGATACCGAGACAAAGACAATGGTTTGATAACTTATAATTCGGCATTTTGGAAAGTGAGTAGTTAATAGTTAACTTTCTATTCTTAAAGTAATTAACGCAAGAGAGAAAATTATCTCAACAGAGTAACATGTCCTACATGTTCCTCAAATTTTCTGCTTATTAGATTTTTAAAGCTGATTTTCCACACATAAACATCTTCTTTACACAAAATGCCTTTATAATACCCATCCCATCCTTGTTTAGGATTATTAGTAAGGAATAATTTCTCTCCCCATCTATCAAATATCTCTAATTGATAGTCTTCTATGCCTATTACTATTGGAAAAAATATTTCATTTAGCCCATCACCTGTGGGCGTGAAAGCATTAGGAACCCAAAATCTGAATTCTGGTAAAATTTTTATTTTTTTAGTGATTGTATCTTTACATCCATAATTGTTTGTAACAATTAAATTTACATCATACTCACCATAATTATTAAATGCGTAAATAAAATTCTGTGTATTCATAATATTTCCATCTCCTAAATTCCAATTCCATTGTATATTATAAGCAGGCATATAACCTTCATATAAATTATAACTTGAATCTATAAAAGTGATTTCAGGGTCAAATATTGTAGTGATAGTAGGTGTAAAAATAAAATTTGCGGATGGGCTGGGATAAACAGTAACAGCATTTGTAGAACTGACATTTAAAGTAGCAATACATTGAGCAGAATTAATAATATCAAGAGAATATCCATACACACCGGGTAAGGTAAAACTTATAACTGGTGCAACATCTGATGAGTACAAACCGTTTGAAAAATACCACTGGTAAATAGGATTAGTCAAATTACTTGCAGATGTTTCAAATTGAAATGGCACATTTACACAGGTAGTGCCACTATTAGGAACAGCATCTATTTGTGGGTTGGGATAAACTTCTATAGTTCCAGATAAAACTTCTTCGCAAGGTTGCTGAGTTACAGTTACCGTAATAGGAAAAATTCCCGCTGATGAAAAATGAACATTACCAGGCACAGGGGTACTGGATATAGAAGGTGTTGCGGCACTTCCAAAGTTCCAATTAAAAGTTGTATAACTTCCGTAGTTACCTGTTACTTGAAATGAAAAACTATTATTCGTAATGCATTGTCCGGGTGGAGGTGTAAATTGTGGGTCAAATTTCGGATATACATAAAATGTTTTTACAATAGTATCTGAGCATGTATTTCCAAGAGACGCAATAAGAGTAACCTGATAAGTTCCTGTATCAGGATAAGTATAAGAAGGATTTACTAATTGAGATGTATCTGAGAGTGTGTTAGGATCTCCAAAATTCCAAAAGAACGAAGAAGCCCCAATACTTTGATTAGTAAAATTTACCGTAAGTCCTTCGCATTTTTGTGTTTGATTTTGAACAGCAGCTAAAACATTAACAGTACAAGTAACTACATTAAATTGAAATTCTCTTTGATGAACACCAATTAGCTCTCCATTGCGATATTCACTCACACAAACGCTCACTACCCATTGTCCATTAATTGTAGGTTTTCCTGTCATGTGGCCTGTTGTAGGGTTGATAGCAAGAGCGGGATTAGTAGCCATAGGATATGTACCATTATATGGTGGCGCATAAGGCACCTGGGGATAAGGTGGGGGAGAATAGTGTGGAGGGCATGATGGAGGTGGGGAGTTACAATACTGTCCTGCAGCAGGAGTTGCAGTAGTAGGTATTATTGGACAACAACCATCTAATCCGTTGAAAGCCGAACATAATGAATATACCAATATATCTCCATCAGGGTCAATAGCAGAGTGGTCAAAGTCTATATCTATACCATTACACAAATAAATAAGTGGATAGTTTTTAAATCTGGGAGAGCTGTTTGGATATGCCATCTCTGGTCCGGGAATATGTTCCATATAAGTTGCTCCTACTCCGCCTGGGGTAATGATATTTAATATAGTGTTATTTCGGCAACATCTTTGGTATACAATGTAATATCCACCATTGATAGGAGGCAATGTAACAGTTGTTTCATAAATTCCCTCTTCTACACATATGGTGTTAGGTACTTGCATGCATGAGGAATTAATATTTAAAGGTATCGAATTGATTACTGATATAGGAACATCTAGTGATTGGACGATATTTCCATTTTTATCAAATATATCTATATGAGCTGGATTATCTAATGGCGGAATTCCATTGTAACAGTCTCTATATACTTTTAATGTGATTTTATATTGGTTATTCCCTATGTAATCATAGTAAATTTCTCCTCCCACAATATGGGTAGCACGAGCATTTAAACAAAGTATTAAAGCAGAAAATATAAGGATTATTTTCCTCATTCTTATCGCAAATATAAGAATAATGTTTTAAATGGAAGTAAGTACAATAGTAATAAGTAAATGTCATATAATGTATTTTCTCTTTTATTTTTATTCTATTGTGATTTCAAATATTTTTGCATTTACAGAATTTTTTAAAAATGGAATATAATCTTGTTCATATACAGGAACTGGCCACCATTTAGTTAAATGATATTCTTGATTAATAATTAAAACCATTTGATTATCAGGAATACTAGTATTTTTATCACTCATATATCCTATCTCAAAAAGATTATTTTTATCAGGTCCTATTCTCCAAATAATTTCTCTAGGCTTCCACTCTATTTGAAAGAAATAATATTCTCTGTTAAATACTTCATCATGATTAACTGGTTTGCGAATGGTTATTGCCTGGTATGAATCACTCCAACGCATGGCTTCATAATATTTATCTTTGTGTTTTATAATTTGCAATGGACTTCTAAAGTACACAGGGTCTTTTGATGCTAAATCCCAATTAGTTAATGCAATAATAATATCTCTGTTCTTGGTTCCGTCATAATTAGCCGATTTATTTTTTTGAACACTATCTTTGTAATATTCATATGGCCAGTAAGGACTGGTTTTAACAATTTCAAAATCTATTTCAGAATAAGGAGTGTAATGTTTTCGCTGTCCATTTGGATTTTCTTTGGGAATGTACCCTGATTTACTGTATCGGCGGTTATTCCACGGATGCATTTCCTGTGAAATGAGCCAAACTGCATAAGTTATTCCGTGCCATATGTTGTTTTTATTAAGCATTGGAGAAAATTTTACTTTAGCTGTAATTTTTCCATAGGTAACACCAACACGGGTTTTGACTCCTATGTTTACTTTTGCAGCATTAGAAATACTATCTGATGGAGGAGTAAATATTTCAATATATTTATCTGTGAGTTTGACATTACAACATGCACATGGAACATTTCTTATCCAAGACGAAATTCGCTTATGAGGATTGGAGTAAATTTTCTTATAAAGTTTATAGTCAGATAGGGTAAAATCATCTGTTGTCCAATCAGAGACTACAGGAATTGTATTCATTTTAAATGACCTATTTTCATTTGAGAAAAAATGCTCAAATAAAGATTCGTTAAATAATTTTTTCCCGGTATCACAATAATTGTTGCTAATAATCGAAGTTGTATAAGGAACTTTTGTTTTATCGACCCATATTCCTTTACCAGGTAATATTTTAAGTGCTATAGATACAAGAAAGGTATCCAAAAAAACACTGATATCATTTATGTTTTTTCCAGCTCCAAACAGAAAGTATTGATAAGGATTTATGAAATTTCCATTTGCATTCGTATAATGAATAAACTGAATATAATGGGGTATTTTTTTAAGGGCAGATTCGGTACAGACAATAAGTAAAGCACTGTATTTTCCCATTCTGGGATTTCGCTTCCAAGGGTGATTGATAGTTCCAATATGGCGAGTGTTATTTAATACCCATAAGGCATCTATATATGCTTGTTCTTCAAAAGTAACTTTATTGTTTTTAGCTTTTTTTTCTACTAATAACTTCCATTCTGGCGTAGAGTTAATAGAGTTTATTACTTTTTGAATTTTATTTTCATTAATAAAAAAGCTATCAATAGATGCACCAAAATATTGCTTTTCAAATCTTGGGTTGCCAGCGATAATAAAAGAGTCTATAACTACTTCTGATGTTACTTCCTTAAATCCTATTGTATCATACCAGCTACCATAAAAATTTTCATGACAAAGAGACTCATGTTCATGGAACTTATATGATTCATTTTGATAATATATTTTATAAAATAATTTTTCTTTTGATGGTTTTACATTAAAACGAAATTTAATGGTAGAAATAATACTCCCATCACTTTGAATATTTTTATTCGGAAAGACTATTCCATTTTTAATGATATTTTCAGTATTAATAAAATATATACTGTCAACGAGGTTATATCCTATATTGACTTCTTTAATTAAAGGTTTCTGTTGTTCTTTAAATGAAAAAAAGAAAAATATAATGCCACTTAAGAAAGACAGGTAGCTTTTCATCTATTTAAGTTATGAGTTAAATTTAATTAGACATTATTAGTTAATTTTGGTGAGATTATTTGTTATCATTACTAATACATGTTCTTTTTTTATATGCTAAAAGCGTATTAGTAAGCAATGCTGTTATTGTCATTGGGCCTACACCACCGGGAACAGGGGTGATATATGAGCATTTTGGGGCTACTTCATCAAATTTTACATCACCTACTATAGTATAACCTGATGGGGCGCTATCATTTTTTATTTTGTTAATGCCTACATCTATTATTACGGCAGTTTCTTTTACCATGTCGGCAGTTAAAAAATGAGGTTGACCAATAGCTATTATTAAAATATCTGCTTGTAATGTATATTCTTTTAGGTTTTTAGTTTTACTATGACAAAGTGTTACTGTGGCATTACCTACCTGTGCATTTCTGGATAGTAAAATACTTAATGGAGTACCTACTATATGACTTCTGCCTATAATAACACAATGTTTTCCTGTAGTTTCTATTTTGTAGTAATCCAACAGTTGAATAATACCATAAGGAGTTGCACTAATATAAGTAGGCAGGTTTAAAATCATTCTTCCGAGATTTATTGGGTGAAAGCCATCTATATCTTTTTGAGGATGGATATGTTCAATAATTTTGTGCTCATTGATATGCTTAGGTAAGGGTAATTGCACAATAAAGCCATCCACTTCAGGATGAAGGTTAAGCTTTTCAATTTCAGATATAAGCTGACTTTCAGTGGTATTTTCGGGTAAATGAATGAGAGTAGATTCAAAACCTACATTTTTACATGCTTTGATTTTATTATTAACATAAGTCTCGGATGCTCCATCATTACCTACCAAAATAGCGGCAATATGAGGGGCTCTATTTCCAGATTTTGTAAGTTCTTCAACTTCTTTAGCAATATTTTGTTGTATTTCTTTTGCTACTTTTTTACCATCAATAATTTGATACATTGTTTTTATCAATTAAAAGTTTATCTATATTTGTTTTCTTAATCGTGCTACAGGTATAGACATTTGTTCTCTGTATTTTGCCACTGTTCTTCGGGAAATCTGATATCCTTTCTTATTTAAAAATTCACATAATTGATCGTCTGTAAGGGGATTTTTCTTATCTTCGTATTGAATAGTTTCTAAAATGAATTGCTTAATTTCTCTGTTACTAACCTCTTCCCCTTGGCTCGTATGTAATGATTCAGAAAAGAAAAATTTAAGAGAAAATGTTCCATAAGGTGTCAAAATATATTTACTATTTACTATACGAGACATGGTAGATACATCTGTTCCTATTTTAGATGCTACATCTTTTAGTAATAAAGGTTTTAGTTTACTTTGATCGCCCGTAACGAAGAATTGTTTTTGTTCTTCTATTATTTGATATATTGCGGTAAGAAGTATTTTTTCTCTTTGTTTTAAAGCATCTATAAACCATTTAGCCTCATCTATTTTGGTTTTGATAAATTTACTTGCTTCTTTTAACTCTTTACTTTTTTGTTTGCTATATTCATTAAGCATGTCAATATACTCCTTATTTATAGTAAGTTCTGGAATGAGAGCATTATTTAAGCTTAATTCTGGTTTACCATCTACGATGTTTACGATAAAGTCGGGGATTATACTCATCGCTTTTTCAGAGGACGCTAAATGACCTGGTTTAGGATTTAAATGTTTAATTTCTTCTACAACTTGTTTAAGTTCTTCTTCTGTGATGTTGAGTTTGAATAATAGTTTATCATAATGTTTTTTAGAATATTCTTCAAAATAGTTTTGAATGATTTTAACGGCTAATAGAAGAGTTTTATTTTCAGGGTGCGTTTGTAATTTTCTGTTGATTTGAATTAACAATGAATTCTGAACGGAAGTAGCCGCTATACCCGAGGGTTCAAATGTTTGAATAATTGATAAAACTTCTTTTATTTCATTAACGGCGGCATTCACATTATACATGAATAATAAATCATTTGAAATACTTTCTAAATCTTGCCTTAAATAACCATCATTATCTAAACAACCTATAATGTATTGACCTATGGTGTATTGTTTATCATTCAGATTTCGCATTTCTAATTGCTCCATCAAAAAGTCTGATAAAGTTTTCTCTACTTCGGAAGAAAGGGCTATGTTGTTAGAGAAAAAATCAGAACTTTTTTGATCTGGAATGTTATTTCTGGTTTCATATTTATATGAGTCTATCTCCTCATCGTCCATATAGTCCTCTATATCAATGTCTTCCTTACTTAATTCATACTCTGAATTTCCATCGTTTTCAAGTTCATTACTTTCATCATCAATATTTGTTTCTGTGTCCGATTCATTTGTAATGTCTGTTTCAGTATTTTCATTTTCTATTGTTTCTAATGCCGGATTATTTTCTAGCTCTTCCTGTATTTTTTGCTCTAAAGATGTGAGTGGTAATTGGATAAGTTTTAACAATTGTATTTGCTGTGGTGTAAGTTTTAATTGTTGTTTTAATGATAATGTTTGTTTAAGTGCCATTGTTCATTGATTTATATCCAAAGTTAGTTAATGTTTTATTAGACAAAGGTAATAATTTTTCTTGCCTTTTTGAATTAGAATAAATCTGTTATCAATGATATTTTTTTTGCTAACAATGAATTTTATATCTGATATTTTTTCTTTATTGATAGATATGGCATTGGCTTGTATCATTTTTCTTGCTTCACTTTTACTAGAAAATACCTGAGTATATGTGGTTAAAAAATCTACTATATTTATTTCCTGGTCAAATACTGAATAATTTATTTGAAAAACAGGAACACCATCCATGATTTCATAAAATATACTTTCAGGTAATGAAGCCAAATCTTGTATTGTTCCATTAAATAGAATCTCTGATGCTTTTTGAGCCTCAATATAGTCATTATAACTATGTACTAATATTGTTATTTCTTTTGCTAATGTTTTTTGTAATAGTCTCTCATGAGCTTGCTGAAAATGTTTTTTTATTAAATCATCAATTTCTTCTTTGAGAAGAAAAGTAAAAATTTTAATGTAGTTTTTAGCGTCTTCATCAGATGTATTGAGCCAAAATTGATAAAACTTGTATGGAGATGTTTTGTTTCTATCTAACCAAACATTGCCATTTTCTGTTTTACCGAATTTTGTTCCATCTGACTTTGTGATAAGGTTTGTGGTAATGCCGTAAGCTTCTTTGCCTAATTTTTTTCTGATAAGCTCTATACCGGTAGTAATATTTCCCCATTGGTCGGAGCCTCCCATTTGTAAAACACAATTTTTATGTTGGTACAACCATAAAAAATCATATGCTTGTAACAATTGATAAGTGAATTCTGTAAAGCTAAGTTCTGTTTCTATTCTGGATTTTACAGAATCTTTTGCTAGCATATAGTTGATAGAGAATCTTTTACCTATATCTCTTAAAAAGTCTATGAGTGAAAGATTTTTTGTCCAATCTATATTATTTACCATTTCTGCTTTATTAGGTCCTTCAAATTCTAAAAATTTTGATAATTGCTTTTGAATACAATTGGCGTTATATCTTACTTCTTCTTCTGTTAGTAATTTTCTTTCTTCTTTTTTTCCACTTGGATCTCCTATCATTCCTGTTGCTCCGCCCACAAGAGCAATGGGTTTATGTCCTGATTTCTGAAAGCGCATTAAGGTTATGATTTGTGCTAAACTTCCTACATGTAAAGAATCAGATGTAGGGTCGAAGCCTATGTATGCAGTAATGGGTACCTTTAAATTATCAATACTTTCTATCTCTGCAGTAGCATTATTGTACTGTCCTCTCCATTGAAGTTCTTGTACAAATTTATTGATTGACATAGATATGTTTGATGTTTATTGAGGTGTGCAAATTAAATAAATTATCTGTTACTAATAAGTTTTGGATACGAGTACAGATATTTAGTAAGTACTCTACTGTATCTTCCTTAATAAGGAATGCATAAGTAAATGCCACAGAGAATACTATAAAAGAAAATCAACGGAATTCTTCACATATGCGAAAAAGTATAGTAAATTTGCCGACAAAAACTTTATGAAAGATTTTTTATCAGAAAATTTTATTTCTGTTATTATCATTGTTGCATCAATAATTATTGGTTGGTTTGTTGAAAAAATAGTTATTATACAATTAAAAAAATTAGCCAATAAAACATCGTCAGTTATTGATGATATACTAGTAAAATCCTTTCATCATCTTATTATCTTTTGGTTTAGCGCAGCGGGCATTTACATCTCACTACATCAATTTCCAATACAAAAAGAAGTTCATTCAACATTAGTAAAGATATATTGGAGTATTGTTATTTTATCATTTACATTGTTTGCTTCTCGTTTACTGGTTGAATTAACAAAAATATACATCTCAAAAATATCAGGTTTATCGGGTTCTGTGTCTGTATTTACTAATATCATAAGAATCATAGTGTATAGTATAGGTATTATGATTATTCTTCAACATCTTGGAATATCTATTACGCCAATTATTACGACATTAGGAGTAGGAGGTTTAGCAGTCGCTTTAGCATTGCAAGACACATTGAGTAATTTTTTTGCAGGAATACAGATTTTAATTTCAAAGCAAGTAAGGCCAGGTGATTTTGTCAAAATAGATACGGGCAATGAGGGGATCATTAAAGATATTACATGGCGAAATACATTAGTAGAAACATTTGATAATCATATCGTTGTCGTCCCTAATTCAAAATTTGCACAATCTATTATTACCAATATGCACTTACCTGAAAGAAAAACAATTTTCAGAGTAGAGGGAAGTGTCGCCTATGATAGTGATTTGGAAAAAGTAGAGAAAATATTGATAGATATTGGCAAAAAGATATTAAATGAAGATGGAGGTAATGTTAAAGATTTTGAACCTATAGTCAGGTTTTATGCATTTGGAGATAGTGCTATTTTATTTAGACTTATTTTAGCATGTGAAAGTTATGAATATCAGTTTGCCATCAATCATAAAGCTATAAAACTTATTCACAAAACATTTGCAGAGCAAGGTATTGAGATACCATTTCCACAAAGAGTGGTTCATTTACAAAAATAAGGTAGTTAGATGTCTAATAATATAAAAACAGGACAAAAAGGAGAAAGCTTAGCTTGTGAGTATTTAAAGAGTAAAGGGTATACCATTATAGAAAAAAATTGGAGGTTCAAACATCTTGAAATAGATATTATTGCAGAAAAAGAAAATTTATTAATCGTTGCAGAAGTGAAATATAGAAGTGCTACAATTTATGGAGCTCCTGAAATTTTTGTGAATAGACAAAAACAAAAGTTTTTAATTGAAGCTACTAATCATTATATACAAAGGAAAAATATTGATAAAGAAGTGAGATTTGATATAATAGCTATTAGTAAAAATAATGGAGATTTAATCATTCATCACATAAAAGATGCGTTTTATGCTATATGATAATAATATTCTTATATTCACATCTTATTTAAATAATTTGGTAATGTAGAATGATATAAATCTTTGTATTCCTTTATATTCCCATAATTCACACCATCAATAATGATGTTATCTTTTATTACTTTTCCGAGTATGTGGAATTTGACCTGATGTTGGTCAGAAATGCTTTCTAAGATAGATACATCAGATTTTTTAAGACTTATGATTATTCTACCTTGGGCTTCACCAAAGTAAAAGGCATCAGTTCTAATTCCTATATTATTATTCACTTCAAATCCAAGATTATTAATAAAAGCAGATTCACAAAGGGTATTAAATAATCCCCCATCACTCACATCATGAGCAGATTTGACAATTCCTGCTTGAATTAGATTTTTTGTACACTGATGTAAACAATATTCTTCTTCTAAATTAAAATAAGGAGCTGGAAAATGTTTAATTTTTTTATATGAATAAAGATACTCCGAAGCAGCAATATCATTCTTGACATTTCCAAGTAATACAATAATATCATCGATGTTTTGAAAAGATAGGGCAGTTTGATGTTTTTTATCTTTTAGAATACCCAACATACCAATGGTAGGTGTTGGAAACACAGCTCCACTTTCTGACTGGTTGTAAAAACTTACATTTCCTCCTGTAACAGGAGTATCAAACTTGATACAAGCTTCACTCATTCCTTGAATACTATTTACAAACTGCCAATACACATAAGGGTCATAAGGATTTCCAAAATTCAGACAATTAGTAATAGCCATAGGTTCTCCTCCACTACATATAATATTTCTGGCAGCCTCACTCACTGCAATAGCACAACCTATTTTAGGGTCAGCATATACATAACGACTATTACAATCTACTGTGAGCACCAATGCTTGATTGGTATTATGTATGTTTACTACTGCTGCATCAGATGGATAATTAGTACTCATATTATTTATTCGTACCATACTATCGTACTGTTCATATACCCATTTTTTAGAAGCTATGTTGGGATGTTGAATAATGTATTTTGCTACTCTTTCAAATTCATATTTGTCTTTAATATCAGGAATATCATTGATGTTAAAGCTCATGTTTTTACGATAGTATTCCGGTTCTTTATGTTCACGAATGTAAACGGGGGCCTTACCTCCTAAAACAAGAGCATCTGATGGTATTTCTGCCACTAATTCCCCATAAAAGTAATATCTTAGGACAGGTTCTTTAGTAACTACTCCAATTTGAACACAGTTTAAATCCCACTTTTCGAAAACTTTTTTAATTTCTTCTTCTCTTCCTTTTTGAACTACGATGAGCATTCTCTCCTGTGATTCACTTAATAGTATCTCAAAAGGTTGCATATCAGGTTGTCGCAATGGTACTTGATCAAGGTGAATAATCATTCCATGATTTCCTTTTGCACTCATTTCAGAAGTAGAGCAAGTAATACCTGCTGCTCCCATGTCCTGCATTCCTATTACTGCACCAGTTTGAATAACTTCTAAACTAGCCTCCAGTAATAATTTTTCTTGAAATGGGTCACCTACTTGTACAGACGGTAAGTCTTCCACTGAGTTTTCAGTGATGTTTTTAGAGGCAAAGGCAGCTCCGTGAATACCATCTTTTCCGGTAGAAGAACCAACGATAAATACCGGATTTCCATCTCCTTCTGCAATAGCTTTAACGGTTTTATCTTTTTCAACAATACCTACACTCATGGCATTCACTAATGGATTAGTAGAAAAACTTTCATCAAAAAACACTTCTCCTGCCACAGTTGGTACACCAAAAGCATTGCCATAATCACCGATTCCTTTCACTACTCCTCTTATGAGCCATTGTGTTCTTTTATCTTGTATATTTCCAAAGCGAAGAGAGTTGAGTTGTGCAATAGGTCTTGCACCCATCGTAAAAATATCTCTATTGATACCTCCAACACCTGTTGCTGCACCTTGATAAGGTTCTATGGCACTCGGATGATTGTGTGATTCTATTTTGAAAGCACATGCTAAATTGTTCCCAATGTCCACCAATCCTGCATTTTCTTCTCCTGCTTTTGCTAGCATATATTTTCCTTCTTTTGGAAGTTTTTTTAACCAATATAAAGAATTTTTGTAAGAACAATGTTCACTCCACATAGCCGCAAACATGGACAATTCGGTAAAATTCGGCACGCGCCCTAGTATCTCTGTGATTCTATCAAATTCTTCTTCTAATAAACCTAAATCTTTAGCTATCTTTTTATCGGTTAAAGGATTTTGTATTTTTTTTACGGTGGTATTCATAACAAATTCTTATTTCGCTGTAAATGTAGTGAATTTGATAGATGAATAATAGTTTATTCAAAAATAACTAAATTACGAGCAAAAAATAAAATGAGTCATAAAATATACACTAAAACAGGAGATAAAGGAACTACAGGGTTATTTGGTGGTAAAAGAGTTTCTAAAAGTTATAAACAAATAGAAGCATACGGTACTATTGATGAATTAAATTCATTTATAGGATTATTGAAGGATTATATTGATGAATTAAATATCAAAGAAAAAGATAACATATCTGAACTTATTACTTATATTCAAGATAGATTATTCAGTATAGGCGCTCATTTAGCTACTGATATTAGTAAGTCAGAAAAATTAAAAGAAATGTTGCCGCCATTGTTTGATGATGATATCACGCAATTAGAAAAAGCTATTGATAAGATGGAAGAAGAAATAGAACCTATGAAATACTTTGTAATTCCGGGAGGAAATAAAATTGTTTCTTATTGTCATGTAGCAAGATGTGTATGTCGTAGAGCAGAAAGGACTGTTGTGGGATTTTATGATGTTGAAACAAATATAGAATCGCATATTCTTCCATATTTGAATAGATTATCTGATTATTTATTTGTATTAGCAAGATATTTATCAAAGAAATTAAATGCTAAAGAAACATCCTGGATGCCTAAAAGGTAAGTTAAAACAATTAATCGTAATCTAATATAATGTCAGTGAAAAAAGTAATCATTGTAGGTCCAGCATTTCCTTATAGAGGCGGTCCTGCCCGATTTAATGAAAATTTATGTCGTGCATTTATTGAACAAAATATAGAAACACAAATCATTTCGTTTACATTACAATATCCTTCTGTTTTTTTTCCAGGTTCAAGTCAATTTGAAAATACTTCCACAGAACAGCACGAGTTTCCATTTAAAATAAAACGACTTATCAATACAATTAATCCTTTGTCATGGATAGAAACAGCCCGGCACATCAATTGTCAAAAACCTGATGCAGTGATATTCAGATATTGGTTACCTTTCTTTGGACCTGCATTTGGTACAATTGCAAGACTATTAAATAGAACTATAAAAGTTTTAGCACTTACAGATAATGTTATTCCTCACGAAAAAAGAGTCGGTGATAATATATTTACAAGATATTTTATCAGCAGTTGCGATGGTTTTATTACAATGTCTCAGAAAGTGCTTTATGATCTCAATAAATTTACTTCCAATCCGAATAAGATATTTGTACATCATCCATTATACGATAATTATCCTTCGCCAATAAAAAAAGAAAAAGCCAGGGATATTTTAGGAATTTCTCATCAGGAGAGAGTGATATTATTTTTTGGTTTGATAAGAGCTTACAAGGGTTTGGATTTATTATTAGAAGCAATGAGCAATCCTGAATTAAAATCAATGTCTTTTAAACTTTTAATAGCGGGTGAATTTTATGACGATAAATCTAAATATCTTGAATTGATTGATAAACACCAACTTCACGATAAAATAATACTGAGAGACCATTACATACCAGATAATGAGGTGAATATATATTTTAGTGCTTGCGATGCCGTGATACAGCCATATAAAAATGCTACTAATAGTGGTGTAAGTATGGTCAGTTATTTTTACAATAAGCCAATTATTTTAACCAATATAGGAGGATTGAAAGAAATTATTAAGGATAATGAAACAGGGTGGCTTTGTGAAGCTGTACCTTCTGACATAGCAAAAGCCATAAAGATGTTTTTATTAACAGGAGATTTAAGTATCTTTGAAAAAAATATAGAATTATTTAAGAAAGAATTTTCATGGGAAAAATTTGTGGAAAAAACGGTTTCTTTGATACAATCATTAAATAATAAATAAAGAGTAATATTAAAGATGTAAGTAGTGAGTAAGTTATGAAAATGTGGATATATATAAATCAATTAAACCCAACTATTACAAATTTTGATTTACCTAAATTTTTATTTTTAAATAATCTAAAAAATATATTAGATAAATCTA
>FWPU01003318.1_pt1 | contig 41066 bp, 31 predicted proteins | sample 2228361 | NCBI WGS metagenome assembly FWPU01 (sample SAMEA103939777, study PRJEB20133) | metagenome | reverse complement strand
GTTATGGCTACTTGCACTGTAAGTAGTGGGGTCAATCTTTGCCTCCACTGTCTTTCCTAAGGTAGCTTGATAAGAAGAGTAGACATTTCTTGTTGTTTGATGGCAGGAGGCACAGACCCCGTAGTTCCCACCACCAAAGTCAGCAAAATCTGTATTAGTGCCTACATACCCTCCATTGTCACCAAGGTTAGCATATCTTCTCAAGTTAGCAGCTTTTTCTCCTGGAGGATTGAAGACCTCGTGGTCAACATGGCAGGTGTTGACGCAGTTTCTATATGTATCATTAGCCACAGTAGTTGTGGCAGCAGAGCTTGTAGTCATTAAGTGGTGGTAGCCGCTTGAGGTGTTGCTCATAGCGTTGTATATGTCGCTGTGACACCCATCACATGACTGACCACCACTGGACACTCCACTAGGATTAGGATTGTGGGCTTCATCGTGACATCCCTCACAGTTTGCAGAGCTACTTGTGGAGTGATCACTTACAGGAGGTAGTTTCTTTAAAGGCATGCCTGCTACGGTGGGAGTAGGACGAACAGAGTCATACTCTCTGTGGCAAGCTTCACAGAACTCCCTTAAATTAGTAACTGTCGTTTCCGCTCTCTCATCAGGAAGCATCTTATAGTTTCCTTTCTGGCTTCCATGTGGGTGACACTCATAGCAGGGAAGTTGACTTCCTTGTGGATAGTAAGCAGTTGAGGTGCTGGCTACTATATCTGGATCATAGTTTATGCGGTGTCCCGCATATGTAGATGTGGACTTATAATGCTCTGAGACATCGGGTCCAGGACCGTCACTATCATGACACTCATCTATACAAAGACCAAATGCTTCATAACTCGTGGATGTAGGATAGTTTTTGGGAGAAGTGAAGGTAGCTACAAGCATATCAAAGCGACCTGTTCCGTGAATTCCATGACAGTTCTTACAGTCTCCTCCCGGATAGTTCGTTCCCGGATAGACTAAAGTCGGACTGTTATGAGCTGAGGAAAGATAAGCATTTTTTCCAGGATATGTGCCTGTAGCTGGATAACCAGCTTCATTCGAACCTTGAGGTAACCTAGTGGAAGTAGGATAGTTGGTGGAAGAGTTAGTGTGGCACCCCCAGCAGACCGAGTTGTTGTTGCCTGTAACTATAGTGGCAGAAATGACTGGTCTCACTAGCTTTGTTCCAGTAGTAGTTCCATGTTCAATGTGGCAGTTCAAACACTTCGCTCCTACATTCACCGTACCTGTGGCATCATTTTCTCCCATAGCAGAAAGAGCCTGGTTGTGGGGAGTATTTACATAGTTTGTTTCGTGGTCCCCGCCTGAAGCTTCCCAATACCCTGGTTGGCGGTAATAATCAATAGTTCTATTTTTACTACTTCCATGACAAGCAAAGCAAAACGTATTTCCTAAAGGTGAAGAGGTGTAAGAGAAATAATAATAAACATCTCCCGTTCTTCTTGGATGGGCTTCAGGTTTTTTCACTTGGATTAAATCTGTCATCTCTTCTACTCTTAAGTGAGGGTCGTGACAGTCAGCACAGAAGAGATTAGCTTCTGGAACAGGATGGCGGCTCATTGAAGAAGCAGTATATGTTTGGTCACTACATTCCATAAATTCAGCCTCTATATTTGGTCCAAAAGAACCTGCTGCCGTTTGAGTAGAGTTTTCGTTTCCATGACATTGATAGCAAACCTCTTTGCTCCTCCAAAGTTCTGTCCCTCCCCTCAAGGTGTGGCAGATAACGCAAGGGTTATCTATAGGGCTATCGTATCCGTGGGGATTGGTGGGAGCTCCTGCCCAGTATTCTGAGAAGTGAGGCACGCTCGCGGTGACTATGTTTGTCTCGGTACTGACTTCGCTTTCCAGGGGAACCCACTTACTTACTTCTTCATCGTAGTAGTAGATTTTTACCTCTTTTTCTAGGTATTCTTCTACTTCTTTATCTCTTACTTCTAAGTCATAAGAGAAAGATAAAGAGGCTGGAGTAAAGAAGTTAAGACCGTCAGGTAAAAAGAGGAAAGGACTTGAGGAAGGTTTGAAATCAGCTGGCTTTTGAGCACTTATCTCTTCTTTTATGGTTATGGTGGTGGGAGAAGATAAGGCTCCTTCAGGAACGATAAAGGTTAAGTCTCCGTTGGCTGCTTCTACCTTTTTTTCCTTTTCTGTAAAGAGTTCTTCTATCTCTGTGCGCTCATTACTTTTGGCTTCTGTTAAGGGGCTTTCAAGTCCATCTTCATCTAAAGAGGAGATTTTGTAGTAGTAAATTCCTTTTTCCTCTGGGAAGATGGGATCATAAAATTCATTTCCAGCAACGATGGCGATTTCAGCATAGGGACCTTCTTTATCCCGAGAGCGGTAGATTTTGTATGAGGTGACGTCCCATTCGCTTGAGGAAGTAAAAGTGATTTTGTTTCTTAAGTTTTCTGCTACAACTTGAAAAGAGGAAGGGGGTGAAGGAGGACCGTTATCAATCGTAAAGGAAATAATTTTTTCTCCCTTCCTTCCTGATTCATCATAGGCAGTGAGTTTTAAGGTGAATTCTCCCTTCCTTCCCTCTTCTTCCACAAAGCCTAAGACGCCATCGATGACGGGAGAAGTCCCTTCGGTTAAGAGTTCATAACTTCCTTCTTTTCCTAGTTCTAAAGTGTATTTAGTGAAGTTCTCATCAGTTGCTTTTCCTAGGACATAAAATGAGGTTTTATAGACTTCATTTTCTACAGGAAAGGTTATCTCGGTAAGGGGGTTTGTGAGGTCTACTTTGTAGGTTACTTTTTCAGTTTCGCATTTGTTTCCTGCTTTGTCTATGGCGTAGTAGGTTAAGGTGTGGATTCCCTCAGGGAAGGTAATCTCTACTTTGTCTTCTTCTTTCTTTAATTCATCTTCATCGATTTGGTAGAAAATGGTGGCAGGTTCATTTGTCTTTAAGGTTAAAAGAAGGGAAGAGGTATACCAGCCATTTTCTCCATCTGGCTCTACTGGATGAGCAGTGAGGGTGATATGAGGAGCTTTTGTGTCTATTTGAGCAATTGGTTTTCCTTTTTCCTCTTTTTTATTTTCGTTAGATGAAGTCTTATTTTCTTTAGATGACTTTTCCTTTTCTTTTAAAGACTTTTGAGAGGATGATTTTTCTGAGCTTTCTAAAAAATGAGGGTAAAGAAGAATAAGGTCTCTCTCTTCGGAAGAGAAAGAGAAGTAGGGAAGGGAAACATTATTGAGGAGAGCCAGTTTTTCTTTTCCAAAATCCCTTTGCCTTTTCTCAACCTTCCCTTGAGCTAAAAGAGCTGTTCCAACTACTATAAATAATAAAAGGGCGATTAAAATCGCCCCTTTCTTTATCCCTCTTTCTATGAAAATTTTCCCTTTTACTTTCCCCATTTATTTTTTATTTATTAACCCTCCCCCATTGGAGTTAATTTTACTCCCTGAAAAGTTTGCTGTCAAGATACTTTTTTCACTTTTTCTTTGTTTGAATAGCTATCTTTTCAGCTCTCTCCATTCAATTGTTCTTATCTTTGGCTGCCATTTGTCCTTTTCGTAATCCCAAATCAGACCAAATGTATTTATCCCTTCTAAAAAACGATGTCCTTTTTCATCCCAAACTTCAAAACTCACCCTCAGCTCCACAATAGCAATCTCACCGTAAGAACTTTTCACCACTCTTTGAGAAACCACTTCCTTTTTCCTTGTCAAACCCTTGTATCCTTTGCTCAGTTCCTCCTCGGTAAATGTCCAATCGTTTAAAAGCTCCTCCAGTCTCTCCTTGTTCTTCTCCTCCTTCCAGTGAGAAGAAAGAAGAGTCTTTAAACCTTCCCTCTTGTTTTCGTCCGAGAATTTGTACCACCTATTTATCATCTCTCGAGATTTTTGGAGTAGTACATCCCCAGAAGGTGGCTTGGGTATTTCCTCATATTTGGAAACCCTGGCTTCCTTCTTTTTCAAAATGGTACAGCCTGAAAATAAGGTGGTCAGTAAAATCAAAAAAATTAAAAAGCTAAAAATACAGATAAAATTAGCTTTTTTTCTCGGGTCGAAATTTTTCCCTTGCATCTTATTAAATCCTATTCTAAAATAGTTGCGAAACATTTCACAGGGAGGAATATTGAGGAAAAAGACCTACAGAACTAAGTTGCTTCTCGTAGGGTTGTTTTTAATCTTTTTTTTCTTTACTTCAAGTTCTTTTCTCTTTGCCGCTATGCACACCATTACCAGCACTTTGAAAGATTATAATCCCCACCAATTCGACTACAATTCCGACATTCGCTATGCTTGCTCCACCTGCCATGTAGCTCAAGGCGCAGGTGATCCTTACTGGAGAGACAACTACTGGGGAGGTATTCACAATCCTACCGTAAGAGCTGCTTATCAAGACGCAACGAGTGGACCTGTAGGTGCTGTAGCCCAAGAAGGGTGGTGCACGGTTTGTCACGATATCCATGAAGCTTCCTCAAGCAATAAGCTACTCCCCGCACAACTTACAGCTGATTTCTGCTTCCTCTGCCATGATGGAACTGCAGCTAATGTTGACGGTGATTTAGATGCTGGCGCTGATACTGATTACTTTGGTTACTACGTGGCAAATAATGTTATTTATGGCTCAGTTGAAGTCACAGGAAGTGTAAGCCAAATCTCGAGACACAACGTGAATAGTAACAACACTCAATATACATATTCTAATGCTACCTCAAACATTCCTTTGGGAGGACAGGTTCTTGACTATCAAGGAAATCCTACCCCTCTTTCCTGTGTTTCCTGCCATTCCCCTCACGGAACGCACGTGGTAGCTACCTTTAATTCTAAGACTCTTGAGCCCCAATCAAATACCACATCAAGCGGATGGGAGAGGGGTTTTGGATTCGACAGAACAATGATTCTTCGAAATAACCTTCAAAATACTACAGTTACACAGTATGGAGCAAGCTGGTGCTTGGCCTGTCACACCCAGGCTTTTGGAGGCACACACCCCGACCATCCCGTAGACACATCAACCGAATACAACTATTTCTTGGAAAATGACCCTGGCGACCCTCGTTGGGTTTGGGACGACTATTTGATTGGTTACGCCTTTAATCACTCATATGAAGCTACCTCGGGTGCACCCAATCCCCTCTGTCAGTCATGCCACGATGATGCTGTTGATCCCATTGGGACTTCAACGCTCGGTTACTCCCTCTCTGGAATTGGCTACACAACTTGGGGTATCCCCACCCAGAACTTTACAGACAATTTCCCCCATGAAGTAGCTAATAACAAAATGCTTGTGGAACCAGGAGACGACCTCTGTTTGAACTGTCATCCATCTTCAATTCTTCCTTAAAATTTAATTACCTCAGTTAAAAAACGATGGGTGAAAAGAGAATAAGATTTATTTTAATTTTGCTTTTAATCGCTATTTTAGCCCTTCTTTACATCTACTTTTTCGTTGCACCTCGAGGAAAAGGAGGAATCAAAATACAGGAGAAGGTAAAAAAAGAAGGAGTAGAGTTCCTTTTTGCCGTTTTCGGACCTGGAAAAGGAAATAAGCCTTACTTCTGGAGACCTTTAAGTGTCGCTTCGGATAAAGCAGGAAACATCTATGTCTCGGATACAAATAATCACCGAGTTTGTGTTTTTGACCAAGTTGGAAACTTCCTTTTTGAGTTTGGAAAATATGGAGTTGACTATCCTACAGTTTCAGAAAAATCCACCTGGAAAGGTGGAGAATTTAATCGCCCTTACGGCTTAGACATCTCAGATGAAGGAAAAATATATGTGGCAGATATGCTTAATGGAAGAGTGCAAGTTTTTGACGAAAGAGGAAATTTTCTGTTTTATTTCCCCGAAAGAAAATCACTAGACCCTAGAAATCCATTCCACTCCCAGCTTTTAAGACCAAGAGATTTGGCAGTTGAAAATGGTAAAGTTTACGTTTGTGATAGCTTCCGTATCGCTGTTTTCGACTTAAAAGGGAATTTTCTTTATTCTCTGGGAAGCGGGAAAGTTGGACCACGCCCTGGTGACCTTAACGCTCCTAATGGAGTGGCTGTTGCCCCAGATGGGACAGTTTACGTTTCCGATTCAAACAACTTTCGAGTTCAAGCCTTTAACTCTAATGGAAAAGTGAAATGGGTGCTTGGAGGACAGAAAAGCCCTATAAAAATTGGAGTTCCTCGAGGAATTACACTGGATAAAAAAGGGAACGTCATAGTTATCGATGCTCTCCGCTCTAAAATTCTCATCATTACTCCTCAAGGCAAACTCCTCAAAGAGCTCGGAAGTAGAGGAAGTAAAGAAGCAGAATTTAACTTTCCAAACGATATAGCAGTAAGACCTGATGGTGCTCTTTACGTTGCTGATAAAGATAACAACCGCATCCAAGCAGTAAAACTACACTATTAATGGTCTCTGTCTAATGGTGTAGTAATAGTTAGAGAAAATTTAGAGTGTGGTGTCTCAGATACTGGAAGAAAAAGGGAGGTAGTAAACTACCTCCCTTTTAAGAAAATACTTCTAAACATTAAAAAAATTACCTTTTGCCGTGTGGACCAGCCTTGCTTCCCTTATGACACTCCTCGCAGTCTTTTCCAGTTTGCTTAGCTTTTTCAGGAGTGGCATAAACAGGCATAAGAGAACCAGCAATGAAAGCACCTAAAGCCAGAGCTACCACTAGTTTCTTAAAAACCTTCATCCACTCTCACCTCCTTCCCTCTAAAATTGAGTTTTACTTTTTTGTTGGATGACAGTAGAGATTTGTATCTGGGTTGCCTTCGCATGAGATAGCACCCCAAGGTAAGGGCAGGGGTAATGCTTTGCCTCCCTCATAGTGGCAATCGAAGCAGCCGTGATTTGGGCCACCCATGTTGGCATACTTACCCTTGAGTTGCCCAGGCATTGCGTCTTTCTTTGCCGAGTGGCACTCTATGCATCGATAAGCATCGCCGCTGCCCATTTGCATGTGCTTCTTATAACAAGGATTGTCGCATTCTAGGTTCGTGGCGCTAACTATCCCTGCGCAAAGTAGGAAAAGAAGTGCTACTAGGAAAAGAATTAACTGCCCCTTTTTCAAAGTTTCTCACCCCCTTACCCCTGAGGATTAAATAAAGTTAAAGTTATTAAAATTTAAAATCAAATTTATTACGATATCTTGTGAGATTGTGATATTTCTCTCTCGTCTAATTCTAAAAAACTTTTAACCTCGTTCAAACCTAAATAAATAATATCAAAGCAGAAAAAAGTAAATTATAAATTAAATGAATATAAAACACAAAAAATCACAAAACATTTAAATATAACCCTAAATAGGTAGATATAATTTAAGAGCAAGAAAAAACGAAATTAAATGGAGGACCAGAGAATCTAATTTATAACTAAAAGTGGTTAGTAAATTTTTCAAAATGTTGTCTAATTTTGGGTATTTAGGCTTTCTGCAAGGGCATTTTTGAAGGGAGAGTAAGGCCTTTCATTAAGTCTCTGATGCAAGAGTTTTCCTTAAGAGCTCGGAAAACTTCTTTCATATACCTTCGCTTAAAAGAAGACATGCAGGGAATTTCTTTCATTTTGCTCAAATAAAACTCGATATAAGAGCAGTTAACCTCCTTCTCCAATTCCTCAATGGTCATAGATTTTGGCTTTATAACTGGTGTAACCAGGTTATATTTTGAATAATCATCTGTGACAATATACGGCTCCACGCTCGCGTAAATTTCAGAATAAGGCCAAGGGGCAAGGTAGAGAAAGAAACACATATCAGGATTGTAGTGCTTTGCTAGCTCCCTTGTTACCTTGATACTCTCCACTGTTTCATCCGGTGTTCCCAACACAAGAGAGGTTTCAGCAATAATATCGTGTTCCTTTATTACCTCAATCGCTTTTTTGGATTGAGCAACCTTAATATCCTTTCCAAATAAATCGAGGGTTTCCTGCTTCACTGCTTCCACACCCACATAAATATGAGTAACTCCTGCCTTCTTATGTTTATCCATAATGTCTCTGTCCCTTAAAACTTCGTCTACCCTCGTCTCCATCAAAATATCTATTCCCAAGTCCCTCTCGATTATTAAATCAAGCAGTCTTTCCCACCGTTCACGATCCTTGGTTGGAAGCTCATCAGAAAACATAAACACACCGATGTCATATTTATCCCGAAGGCTTTCTATTTCCTCAACGACATTTTCTGGATTACGAGGACGCCAGCTTTTCTCCCAAAAAAGCTGCTGAGAACAGAATGTGCAACCATGAGGACAACCACGAGAAGTATTTACAATTGCCAGCCTCTTTTTCTCTGCAAAAAAAGCGTAATCGACCCACTCCACAAGGTCCCAAGCCGGAGTGAGAGAATCTAAATCTGAAATAAATGGTCGGAGAGGATTTGTTTTTGCCTTCCCTTCCTCTAAATATGCTATTCCTCTTACTTTAGAAAAGGAAGTACCCTCATCTAAACACTTTAAGAGTTCCACTAAAGTTTCCTCTCCTTCACCTCTCACCACAAAATCGACCACACCACTATTAAGAGCTTCCTTCCACATAAAATTAGGATGGATTCCCCCTATCACCGTCACAATGCTAGAATTGAACATCTTGGCGAGGCGCAGGACTTCCAGACTTGCAGGGAAAGTAGCAGTATAAGCGGTTGTAGCCACCAAATAGGGAGCCTCTTCTTCAATTCGCCTAGCTATATCGGCAAAGTTATGGAACTTACTCATTGCATCGTAAATAATGGGTTCATAACCCGCCTCTCTTAGTGCCCCTGCAAGGTAAATAAATCCTAGATTAGGCCAGCGTCCAGCAGATTCGAGGACACCGCAATGATATGGAGGTGTTATGAGCAATACTTTTTTTCTTTTATTCATACTACTTATTTAAACGGATTTGGGGGCATAAACTTTACCCCCTTTATTGCACCATTTTAAATCCTGGAGAAATTTTTCGCAAACTTTCAGTCTCCACCAGCATTTTTCATAAAGACCTATTTCGGAGGCTTTATTTCCAATTCCTTACCATAATCGTAAAACTTTGCTTCCTGCACAAAACCAGGACCTTCTGTTGAAGCTTTCACATATCGGTAAGAAAAAGCATCAATGTAGTCAGTAGCTTTTAATGTGCCCCCAAAACTAGAGGGCAGCGTATAACTTATTACAAATAGAGGTTTTCCTTTCTCCAAACTTATCTTCTTTAATTTTATATTTTTTGCCTTACCCAGGTTATTCGCTTTATACCACTCAGTCTCCCAATTCACCTTGCTTTCCGACCAGGAGCCATCTCTGTTTTTTACATAGAGAACTCCATCGATGTAATATTGCTCCTCTCCCCTCGTCTCATCTTTCCAGTGAAGTTTCTTTTTAGAAACCTCTTTAAACTGTTTGTAAATCTTCCCCTCGGCTTTGACAGTAATCCTAACCTTGTAGCTTTTGACCTTATCCATTGCCTGGGAAGCTTTCAAAAGAATTCTCTCTGCCTTTCTCAACTCCCAAATTTTCCAACCCGAGTAAAGCAAAAGAGAAAAAATAAATAAAACTAACACAATTAAATAAATCGGTTTCCTTCTTAACTTCATTTTCTGCTTCCTAATAAATTAAAACTAAACGTAAATTTAACTTCTCTTTCCCCAAATTTCAAACAATAAACTAATATGCGTAGTTGGTGTTTGCGTTGTAAGTTCTACCGTTGCCGTGCTGGATACAAGTATTAACATCACCACTACCGTCCTTAGTATATTTAGTAATTGTAGTTATTCACAGTACTGGCTTCCCTTCCTCCGCCATGAGCATCGCAGTTTGTTAACTCAGCATCCCTGACGTCTTTTGTGAAGCAGGTGGCTTCTATTGTTGTAGAACCACGGCTGTGACCTTCCCAGGAAGCACCGTTTAGGAGACGTTCACCTACAGAGTTTGCTCCTTTGAAGGTAGCGGTGAGGTTGCTTCCATGCACTCCACCCAGAAAGTTAGTGCTTGAGTTAGGCGGATCAGAGTTTCCAAGAGCATCTCCACCATGGCAGAGCATGCAAGAAATCTGATACACGTTCTTAGTGCCATCGTTACACCTTCCAGCTGAAAGACCGCTTTCATGGTCAAAGCGGGAAAGGTTTTGCGCCACAGCCACACCATTTGATTGATTGCGTCCATAAACATCTGCTCTGTGACAGTTAAGACAGAAGTTGTTGGGATCGTTTGTGCCAAGGTTAAGATTTACATTTCCACCAGTTGCCCCGTAGGAGACTACAGTTCCATCCTTTCTGGTATAGGTAATACCTGTATCCACTTTCTTTAGGAACCATTTCTGAGTAGAACCGTGAGGTCCTTGTGGACCACTTGGGTCATCGTTTGTATGGCAGTCAGAGCAGGTAAGCAGAGAAGAAGCACCATAGGGTGGGACAAATGTGTTGGTGAGACCTACATAGTTAGCATCGTTTGCTACTCCACTCATTCCTGTTCTTGTCCAGCTACCAGAGATACCATATCCACCTTCCCAGTTAGTTTGATTCAATGAAGGATTGGGTTGATTCTTTCCAGGAGCAATGATGGGGTGATAGCTAAGGTTGTTTGGATTGAACTCACGGGAGATATCAGTCTGCTTGTAGTTATAGCTTCCTGGGTCTGTGGCATCAGGTGGATCATCTTTCCAAGCCCAGCTTGAATGACACTTAAAGCAGAGTTCATATTCTTTGGTAATGCTTTGAACTTTGGTAAAGGTGGGTGATGTCCAAGGAGTTCCTCCATATGAGACCTGTACTCCCCACACTCCTTTGATAGCGTTTCCAGCATTGTTTGAGCCAAGGGTATGAGTGCCACTGGCAGCCACATGTGGATTGTGGCAGTCAGCACACTCGGCGTGACGTCTTCCAGAAGAAGCAGTCATCCAGCCAGCCGTAGCATTCTGGTATTCATGGTAGTAGCTTGTGTGTGTGCCTGAGGTTGCAACAGGATGTTTATAGGTCTTGTTATTAAAGAGGGTCTGAATGTCATCAGGGCTTTTCCCTGGAACGCCGTATCTTTCTCCGCCCGAGGAGTGACACTGATAACAGTGATTCTCCTCAAAAGCCAGAAGAATCCGGGGAATACTTGAATCATGGAGAGAAAACTTATTAGTACTTCCCTGATAAGTAGCATTCTTGTCGTTATGGCACTTTACACAGTTAGCATAGAAGGTTGAACTATCACTGGAGAAGGTGCTTGTGGCTTCATAGTTGTGAGATGAGGAGGCGTAATCTGTCTTGGCGATTGGTCCTACTGTGGTCACACCAAGAGTGGGAGTGTATGTCTCCTTATTCAGTTCACTCTGATGACAAGAGACGCATATTCCTCCATTTGTCTCGCTTGAGATGAAGTCTTTGTTTCTAGCTGAAAGAGTGGTCACATTGGTGTCAGTGTTGTCATATCTTAAGTTCTTTGCTCTTTCTCCAGAGGGGTTTAGGTCAGGTCTGAAGATATCATGGTCTACATGGCAGGAGAGACAATTCATAGTAGATATTCCGCTACTGTATGTGGCACTTGCATTATCCATCAAGTGATGATATCCACCAGCAGTGCTCATAGCAGTGTATATGGAGTTATGACAGCCGCTACAATCCGTGCCACCACCGGATTCACCTGTACTAGAAGGTCTATGAACATCTCCATGACAACTCAAACAACTCTGACTACCAGTAGAAGCATGTTCTGCCACTGCAGAAGGAAGGTGAAGTACACTCCCCGAATCTTCACAGGAAATTCCCTCTATAGTTCGATGAGTTGTTAAATCATCTGCAAATATATGACAGCTTGTACAGAACTCCCGCACTTTACTGGCCGAGCCATCGTAGTTTGTAACACGGAAGGGAGCAAGGAGTTTTTGATTTCCTGATGTATTTCCATGAACATCATGGCAATCATAGCAAGGAAGTTGAAAATCGCCGGTGTCCCCGATAGTATCCGTAGCCCCTCTCGACTTTGTCATATGGCCCCTTTCTACAGCACTTAAATCGTTATACTTACTTTCAATATCGTGTACCGCTGGACCCTCTGGCGAATGACACTCGAAGCAGAAATTAAAAGTAGTTCTGTTAAAGGTAACACTCTGTGTGGCGTAGTAAATGCCATCTGTCCTCAGCATGTCATACGGGTTACTGGTATTGTGAGGATTATGACAATTTTTACAGTCTCCCCCTGAAAGGCTGCTTCCGGGCCAGGCGGCAAGAGAGCTGGTATGAGGAGAGCTTTTCCAAGCTGCTTCTCCCGGAAATGTACCTGTCTCAGGATAAACTCCACTTGTTATTGCATTCTGCCATTCTTCAGAGAAGCCATATGAAGAAGTCGAATGACACGCAAAGCAAAGAGAAGTATCGTTTGAAATACTGGTAGTAGAAATATAATTGATTGTTCCCGTTCCTACTGTGACCGTAACATAAATAGCATCGCGAATATTACGAGTATTCACTGTAGAACCATGATGTTCGTGACAAGCAAGACACTTAATCTGAGAAGAAACTGTTCCCGTGGCATCACGATAGGTTGCAGAGGGAATACCAATATTCGTGCTATGTTTACTTCCCTCAAAATAACTTTCATGATCCCCCCCGCTCTCCGAGTAATAATTAATAAGACCCAAACCACCACTAGAAGTAGGTGTAATTAGGTATTGGCTGGGCGAGGTTCCGTGACAAGCATAGCAAAGGTCATTCCCTAAAGGATCGGTTGAATAAGAGTAAAGACGAATATTGTAAAGAGTATATGTTGGTCGAACTGCTAAAAGATCAGTGTACCCGCTAGGATCTTTATGAGGAGTGTGGCATGTAGTGCACAGAAGTCCTAATACCTCACCGGTTGCCAGCTCATGTCTGGACATAGTATTGGGATCAAATAACTGATCTTCACACTGACTGAACTGAGCCTGGATATTAGGGGAAAAATAGTTGGAAGGTGCACCAGGAGCATCGACCAAAACAGAAGTGGTATAACTTCCGGAAGAATTTCCGTGACAGGAGTAGCAGATATTTATATCTTTATAATCTGAACCGTGTAGCTCATGACAAACTCCGCACAGATCAGTATTATCTCCATAGTTTCCATGAGGTTGTTGCCAGAATCCTTGATATCCACTGAAGTGAGTAATGTCCCCTTCAATCCTATCATTCTCCCAGTCAACACGCGAAGCTATTTTCTGATAATTTCCCTCCTCATCCTGATAATATAGAGAAAGGAAATACCTTTCTATCTTCTCTTTTATTTCTTCAGAAGGAAGATAAATATTATATTTAAGAGAAAGGATTGCAGGATTACTTGAACTAAAAACTGTCCCGGAAGGAGAAAATACATAAAGAGAAGTAGCTGGGTTTATTACTCCAACTGGAAATCTCATTGCATCCTTCTCTCTCACCATAATCTCCTGAGTGGATTCTAAAGAACTGGTAGGGACAGTAAAAAACACCTCTCCGTTAGCAGATATTAATGTAGATGAAAAAGCAGGCGAGAAAAGACCGCTCATATTCACTTCACTATTGGAGCAAATCTCGCTGAATTCTCCTTCACTCCCATCCTCCCCCACTGCTGCCACTCGATAGTAGTAATAACCTAATGAATCAAGATCTATCTCGTCTTCAAACGAAGTAGCTGTAGTGGAAGAAATCAGCTGCCAATCACTCTGAGATGTGCTCCGATAAATATTGTAGTAGGTAGCTCCCTCTACTCCGCTCCAAGAAATTACGTTTTTCAAATTACCTGCGAAGACCTGAAAATCATCTGGAGGAGGAAGTAGGTCTTCCTCTTCTCCACTTTCTTGAGAGTCCCTTGATGGAGAGTCAGAAAAATCTTCACCCTCTGAAAGAGAGTCATTCTCCCCATTTGATTTATCTCCTGAGCCTAGTTCACTATCTCCCCCTCCATCGTCTTCCACCCCATTTTCAAACTTTTCTGAACTGCTCTCCTCATCTCCTCTTGGAAAAGCTTGAGTTTCCCCACCTCCTGCCCCTTGAATTCCCGTACTCAAAGCGAACCCCCGAGAAAAATTTATTTTACTCCCCTCCAATCTTTCCTTTACAACTGCATTTCTTCTCCCAACCCTTTCCTCCTGAAAAATAGGATAGTTTTGATTATTAAGAGACTTTTGCCTTCCCAGAAAAACATAGGTTGAAAAAGAAAAAAGTACGACAATTGAAATTAGCAGAACCACCCTGGAAAGGGAGTGGTTAAATGAAGAAGAAAAAACTTTTCTCTTTATTCGAGCTCTTTCAGCAGGAGTTTGAAATTTTTTCAAACTCTTAACAAGTAACTCTATAAGATCTTTATGCCTCTCTTCAATCGGTAATTTTCCATCACTAATTAAAACGAGTTTTTCAGCTTTTTTGTCACGGGGAACTGCAATTTTTTTTAAAAATCACATTTCTCGAACTTTCTGTCGAAGCCTGAACCAGAGGAAAAGGCCAAAAAAGACCAAGGTAAAAAGAAGAAGGTGTTTAAATATAAGAGCTGACACAATTCCCTTCTTAGCTGCTTCCCACAGCTCAAAATGTCTGAAAAAAATTAGTCGAGGAATGCCCAGAAGAAGAACCAAAAGAAGAGAAATAGCAGCCCAAAAAGATAGCGTATAAAAGATTCTCTTGGTTGCAGACAAAAAATCCTTGCTCTTTTTCCTTCTCTCCATCTCTCTCACCAGGAGAAACATGGTTAGACCTAGCACAAACAAAACTGCTGTAGCTAAGTCGTGTAAATAGTTGTTGAGCATAAGCAGTACGGCACCCATTAAAATAACCTGAACAGATGCCATGTTGTGGGGAGAACCTGAACCCCCCAAGTGGAAATGTTAACCGCTACATATCCGGCAATTGTTATCCAAGCCAATCTTTTCCCCCTCCAACCTCTTGTCAGCCGTAAATGGAGATAAAGACCATAAATAACCCAGGCGATAAGTGACCAGGTTTCCACAGGGTCCCACGACCAATATTTTCCCCACAAGAGATTTGCCCAAATCGCTCCAGAGGCGATCATTACTGCTTCAGCTATAAAACCAAAAGCATTAAGTCTAAACATTAAGTCGTCCAGCTCTTCTTTCGAAGGAACTCTTTCCAGCAACCCTCCCTTTTTTCCCCTCTCTTTTAAAAGATAAAAAATGGCAGAAGCAAAACTCACCGTGAAGACGCCAATCGCAATCCAGGCAAAAAAGAGGTGAACAAAGAGCCAAAGACTTTTGTAAGGTGGGGTTATAGGCGTAGGCTCTCTGGGTCCCCTCAATGCTCCATATCCTAATGTGAGAAAGGTAATAGGGAGAACTAAAATTCCCAGAGGACGGACTTCCTCCCACCTTGCTTGAATTAAAAGAAAAATCAGAAAAATTAGCCAGGAACCCAGAAGTCCTTGCTCGTAATCTTTCCTTCCCGGAGGATAACCCAGATAAAACCAGCGTGAAAGGACTGCAACTGTATGGAAAAGGAAACCGAAACCACTCAACAATAGAGCTATTCTGAAATTACGACTTCTCCTAATAAATAGTTCCCAAAGATAATAGAAGGAAGCAACAACATAAAGAGCTACTGTAAACCAGAAACAAACCCCTTCAACCCTGATAAGCATGACTTAATAATAAATAAAAAAAGCGCTAAAGGAAAATCCCAATTTATCCCCTCTCTTTAAATGCGATTACTTTCGGTGAAGTTGCTCCTTCTACTACAACATCTTTTTTCTTAAGAAAGATATGGTTAAGACGGCGAAGCGCTCTAGAAAGCAGAGAGCGAACCGCACTTTCCCCTTTTCCCATTATCTCCCCTATCTCTCCGATAGAAAAACCTTCCAGATACCGAAGCACAACTGCTTCTCTCTGCTCAGGAGTCAGTTGCATCAACGCTTGCACAATTCTCTTTTGCTGCTCTTCTTGGAGTAATTTGATTTCAGGCTCATAATAAGAAGAGGCAGGTTCATCGTAAACTTCATCCAAACTTTGAAAAGGAGGTTTTTTCGTTCGAAAGTAATCGACAAGTTCATTGTGGGCTATCCGAAAAATCCAAGCTGAAAATGGAGCTTCACTCTCCCTATACATCTTAATCCGCCGAAAAACTTTTAAGAAAACTCTGCTTGTTAAGTCTTCCGCTTCCTCCCGACTCCCTATTCGCAAAAAGATATACCTAAAAATGGGTTCAGCAAAAATTTCGTAAATTTTTTCCATCCCTTTTCTTTTGCCCCTTTTTGCCATTCTGACCATAAACCTTATTTCCTCCTCTTTAACCCTCATACATACACCCTCAACTTTACATCGTCATTTCTTTCCTTTTTCTGAAGACTCCTTTAGCTCCTTTTCTACCTCTTCATAGGCTTTCCGAGCTTCAACAAAACCTTGATCTATTAAAAGAGCTTTTTGATAAAACTTCTTCGCTTTGACCAAATTTCCTCGAACTCGGTAAACCTCACCCTGATAGTAGTAACCCCAAGGGTCGTTCCAGATATTAACAAGACTCTGAGCTTCAGTTATTGCTTGCATTGTGTTACCCAGTCTAATGTAATTCTCTATAAGTCGATAACGAGCAAATCTAAAATAGGGGTCTCTTTCCTTAGCTTTTTTGAAATACTCATTGGCTATAGTTAAATAATTGGGGTTTCTTGTAAGCTCGAAATAAAAAGTATATCCGGAGCCAGCTCGGGCCAGTATATCTTGAAAGTAAGGATTGTAAGAAATATATTCTTCAGCAAGTGAAATCGCTGCTTTCAAATATTCCTCATTCTGGTAATTTCGAGCATTATTAAAATAAAAATCGAATAATCTGGTCAGATAAATTTCCCGATAAGGATTCAAACTAACTGCATTTCGATAATAACTTTCTACCGCTTCCCAATTATGAAGAGCTTCATCTTCCGCAATCATCCTATTTGCGGTATAAAAGTAGTAATCAGCTATAATGGGCTTTACAGAAAGAAAGGCGAGAAATAAAGAAAGGACAAGAAAGATAAAGAAAAAAACAAATCTCACTTGATCTAATTGGGAAAGGAAAGAAGACTTTCTCTTAACAACCTCAACTTCTCCTGAAAGGTTAAGCAAAATCCCCATCAAAATGAAGACACAAGTTGCAATTCCAATGATAGTTATGCTGGTGAGGGCTTGGATAAAGTATCCAATAAGACCGGCGAGAATCCCAAGATAAATTCCGTCTTTTTTTCTTAAACGAGAAAGGGAAATGAAGAGAAATGAAGTTAGAAACCAAAAGAAGAAAAGAAATCCAAAAATGCCCATATTTACCGCTACCTGCAGGTACTCATTGTGACACCTGTCGGGCATGGTCATTTCTCCCTCAAGCTGTGTGTATTTGAACGTTCGATAAGGTGGAAACTGATAAAGCATCTGGTCAGGTCCCCAACCTGTTAAAGGTCGGTCTTTTATCATAAATAGAGAACTTTTCCAAATTTGAAATCTGGTAGCTGCTGTTCCTTGAGAAAAACGGAAGGAGGAAACAAACCTTTCCCCTATATTTTTTAAAGGTTTAACGGGATTTCCATTCCCAATAATGAAGAGGAAAATCGAAATCATAATTAGTAAAGCAATAAACACTGCCAATCCCCTGTACAATTCATTTTTGCGGCGAAAATTTAAAATTCCCTCATCGATTTGGCTTTTCAAATGAGAAAATGAAACTATTTTGTAAACTGCAATAAAGAAAAGCCCTCCCGCCATTCCCAACCAACCCCCTCTGGAAAGAGAAAAAAAGTTAGCTGCTACTGCAAGGGGGAAGAGAAAAGCGAAAACGAGATGGAATGGATAAGGGAACTCCAAAAAAGCATAGAGAAAAATAGGAGCAATTAAAGCCATGTATCCTCCTAAGAAAACTGCATTCCCCAGCGTAGAACGAGCTCTGCCTTCAGCAATTTGTTCAGGTCGTATCATGAAATGAGGGAAGATAGGCTCATAACCTGCTTTCTGAATAAAAGCATAGAGAGCAATTAAAAATCCGCCCGCTGCCAGTGCCCAAAGAGCCCTCTTTGCCCAAACTTCATCGTTAAGATAAGAAAGGGCAAGAAAAAAAAGAAAGGTGTAGGCAATTAATGTCTGCATCGTTTCATAACGTCCATATTCGCCTACAATGCTGGCAAGAGGAACAGGCGAAAAGATAAAACTGATTACAGCAAACACAGCGAAAAAGAAAGCTGGCAGGAGAGTTATTGATTTCGGAAACTTCCACTCCCTCAAAAAAATGCTTCTAGCAATATATGCTATCAAAAAATACAGGGTGAAAAGATAAAGTAAAGTGGCTTTTGTAAGGTCAAAAGCATCAAAAGAGCGAGGTGAAATTATGAGGGGCTCTAGAAATAAGAGCAAAATCAAACCCCACTGGATAGAAGTATCGCAATATTGCGCTAACCTCTGAACTCTTCCTCCAGTCATTAATAAGCTCTTTTATAATTCAGGACATCGTGGCACACTCCTGCAGGAACCGTGCCACAACTCCCATATTTATTATTCAAATCAAAAATAATACGGTAGCTTTTCCCTGAATATGCAAATGATTCTCTAATGAGAGCTTTTTTATTTGAACCGTGAGATTCATGGCAGATGAGACAGGAAAATTTCTTACTATGAAGTCCGTGAGAGGGCAAGCGGCTTAAAGTTGAAGTGGTAAGATAAACGCGGGAATTATGGCAAATAAAGCAAATCTCTTTTCCCTCCGGAGGTTTCTCCACATCTGTAAACGATTTGAGCAGGAAAGGATGGGAAGAACCATGCACATTTCGACTTTTCCCACTTCCGTGACAATCAGAACAAGTAAGGATGGAAGATTCATTCCATTTTCCTACAAAAGCCTCTTTTTTGATTCCCTTATTTTTCCCTGCAGCCAGAAGTGGATGATAAGAGGGGTTCTGAGGGTCAAATAAAGTCCTTAAATTGAGTTGAAAAGGAGGCTGAGCCGCATAGCTTGAATGACACTTAAAGCAAACCTCGTATTCTTTGGTAGAGATTCTCACTGGTCGAAGATTCTCGTTAACGCCCCAGCTCCCCAAAAGATTTCTTCTCCCTACGAAGTGCGGATTATGACAATCTGTGCATTCCATAGCAACAGAAGTACTTCCAGAAGAAATAGTTCTTTCAAGAGGATGGCTGTATGGTTCTTTGAAATCAGAATCAACATTTTTATGACAGGAAAGGCAAAGGTCTGAAGCTGTAAACCCTGTCTTTCCGTTCTTTATTTTTAATAATTTCGGATTATCTGACGAATGGCCTGTGTGGCAATTTAAGCAACTCAACTCCTTCCTTTCCTTTTTTTGGGCATGAAATCCCCTTTTATACATTGAGAGAAAAGTGGCGCTGGTAGCCTCATCTTCAAAATGACAGGTCAAACAATATTCTTCATTATTCTCCTTTCCCTTTCTCTTCAAAAGATATGGATTTTCTGAAAGAGAAGTGTGAGGAGAGTGACAGGAAAGACACTGATAGCCATTTTTCTTCAAATGGCGGTACTTTCCCGAAAAGCTCCTTTTTACATCAGGAGCTATAGCTCCATCATGACAAAAAAGGCAGTACTCATCATACCTGCCCTTGTATTCCTGAAGAGTCTTATGGCAATCTTCACACCAGCTACTTTCTTCAGTAAAAGACTCATGGAATCCTTGAGCAAAAAGAAGATAAGGAGTGAAAGGAAAAAAAATATAAATAAACAGCCAAACAAAAACCCCTCTCCACCACCATTTTTTACTCAAAGCAATCCTCCGCTGAAAACTTTCATTAAAAAAATTTTAACAAAAGGCTTCTACGAAGGCAACACTTAATTTTCCAAAACTCCAGTTCAAAAGGCTTATGAATCGACGAGATAGTGTTTAGAGATATTACTGGCTATTGGTTATTAGACTTTGACTTTGGAATTTAAACTTGTAACTAAAAGCATTTTGGATTTGAAATTTGGTGCATGGAATTCTTCACTGCTTCAGTCTTGAGTTTTATGGAAGTTCGCCTGGTTGATGACAATTGAGGCAGAGATCATCTCCAAGTTCAATTCGAAATTTCACATTTTCTGCTTGATGTGGGAAATAAGTATAGGTTGGATTTATCCCCGGAATAAAAGGATTTTGAGACTCTGGGGTAGTGAAAGTGACATCTCGAGTGTCTTCATGACACTGCTGACAAATGGGGATGGGGTCGCTTATCCCACTCCTATCATTCATTACATACCCTACATTTGAGCCAGCCAAAGAAACTAATGTATAAGTAGTTCCATCCCAGCTCCAAACTTGGTTGTAGGTCATCGTCGCTCCGTAATTTGTGGCACTGGCTGCAGGATGATTGGTCCCTCCCATTGGAGTTCTTTGATAATGACAATCTGCACACCAAAACCCTCCATAATAGTTGAAGCTTTGCGTTCCTGCACCTGGAAGAGAAAAGGTGGAAGATGGTCCTGCCCGTCTCAAAAGACAGTTCGTCGTTCCCGTAAGGTCAGAAGTGTATGTAGCCACTGTGTATTGAGGAGTCCCGTGAGGATTGTGACACGCAACACAGAGAACCCTCCTCACTTGCGAAACACCTGCTTCTGGTTCAGGTATGCCTAAAAGAGAATTACTAGTGATGGTAATGGTAGGAGTGTGCTGAGCGTTCATTGTGGTACCTGGATCTTCATAAGGGCGAAACTGAGAGGCTCCCCCCACACCGTGACAAAGCATACAAGTATCATAAACCAACTCCCCTAAAGAAGTGTAGCTCTGAGTAGCGAGTCCTTTTAAAAGAGCTCCTCCAGAAAGTTTTGCTTCGTGAATTTGATGGCATTCTCTACAGTTAGCTGTATTATCAAGATAATTAGCGTGCGGATTCTCCCCTTGAGCTATCAAAACACTAAAAAATAAAAAAACAACCACTAAAACAATTAGTAAAATGGCTTTATCTGAGCTCCACAGAGCCTTCTTCATCTTCCCTAATAGGATATGTTCTCTTCTCCTTTCCTGTCAACGTTTGAGAAAAATTTCTGGAGATAAAAGAGATTCTACGTTTATTTTAAAAGCTTGAACTCGCCGATTGTTTGAGTCCGCTACATATAAAACCCCATTAGGAGAGAAACAAATTCCCCGGGGGAAAGCAAATTCTCCTTCTTCCTTTCCCAACTTCCCTGTTCTTCCTAACCTCTTCCCATCTAAAGTGTACACCAAAATCTGGTGACGAAAGGCATCAGTCACAAAAAGTAACCTGGCTACATTATCTATTGCCAAATCAAACGGAATACCTATCTCTCTGCTTTTACCTTCACCTTTTTCCCAGAGAACCGTCCCTTTAAGACTAAAACAAATCAGCCGAGAGAGAAGAGGCTCTGCTACGTAAATTCTTCCCTCCCTATCAATAGCCATCCCTGTGGGATTAAGAACTTTGTCCTCTCCTATCACCTCCAAAATTTTTCCTTTTTTACTGAAAACCTTTATTCCTCTCCTATCCGAAAGGTAAACTTTATCTCCCTTCACCTTTATCATCGTGGGATTTACTAGAGAGTTTTCTTTGGGAAAGTAAAAAAGATACTTTCCCTCTGAATTGTACACATTGACTCTCTTGTTTCCCGTGTCAACCACGTAAATATTTCCTTCAGCATCAACATCTACACCAGCGGGATGAGCAAAGCTTCCCTTCCTCCAAGTTGCTTTTGCTCCCTCGGGGGGACTAGTTAAGCCAAAACTTCCAATGGTTCTTACAAACTTACCTTCTCTGGTGAATACAAAAATACGATTTCCTTGTATATCTGTAATGTAAAGATTTCCTAAGTCGTCAAGAGTAACATCGTAAGGCATCTCAAAATGAAGAGTTTTCTCATTGCTAGAAACACCTTGCAGGGAAAAAAGAGGTTTTAAAAAGGAATTTTCCAAATGCGCAGCTGATTTTAGTTTAATTTCCCCTTCCGGTTCAGGGAGATAAAAGTACATGATAAAAAGCGAAATAACAAGAATTAACATGATGAGAATAATTACTTTTTTCTGCTTAGTAGAAAGTGATATCATTTAAGGAAGCTGCTCAGGTAGATGGCAGTTTAAGCAGAGATCGTCACTCCTTTCTACAATCATATATTCATTTTCTGTTTCATGAGGAAAAGCAATGTAAGGCGGATTTGTCCCGATTTTAAAAGTCTTCTGAGGCTGTGTTGGGCTGGGAAAAACTATATCTCTAGTGTCCTCATGACATTGTTGGCAGATAGGGTCCTTATCATTTACATTTAATCTGTCCAGAAGAGAAAAACCTTTATTAGAATTAGCTAAACTGCCTTGCTTATAAGATGTGCCATTCCAATACCAAACATTATGGTAAGGAATATTTAAAGAAACAGGATGATTTTTTAAACCTACAACCTTGTTGTGACGACGGTTATGGCAGTTAGCACAGAAGCCACTACCGTAAAATGAGCTTCCCTCTGAACTTTGAATAGCATCTTTCAAAATTAAATGTGAGCTTTCTTCGCTTTCTCCATCTCCCCTAAACCAATAAGTTTCTTCAACAATCCTGGCCGGGTTTGCATGTGGAGAATGACAGGAAGAACAAGAAAAGTTTGAGGAGAGAAATTTACTCCCTCCGGGCACACTTTTACCACTTTCCATCCCCTCATTGTGCCCACCCTTCGCACCCGGCACTACCTCAAACACAACTCCTCGCTGAGAAATATTGATTGATTCCGCTCCAAATGTGGGATCATGACAATACCGACAGTTATAAAGAACAGTAGAGTATTTCATCAATTTAAACGAAGAGCCTGCTCTGTGAACGGCGTGACACTCATAACATTTTTGAGAAGTAGTTATAAACCCCCCATGCGGACCACTTGGACCTGTGGTATATATGAGAGGTTCATTGTAAGCCAAGGCTGTCAAAGAAAGAGAAAAGAAAAGAAAAATTAAAGAAGACGCAAAAAGAAATATCCACTTCTTCTCCCCTACTAACCTTCTCCTCATTTTAGACCCATTTTATTGGTGAGACGAGACATTAGTCAATTATTTAAATTTCTTCTCTATCTTTTTCAACTCCTCCCAATCAACTTTAAAAATTTGGACTCTATCGTTTTCCATATCGGCTACTGCCAGCCTATTCTTATAAGCTTTAATTCCCCGCGCAAAATTAAATTCCAGCGCACCCTCCCCTCTTTTCCCCACCGCAGCCAATAGTTCCCCCCTAGGATTAAAAATCTTTATCTCAAAAGAAAAGGCATCGACTACGTATATATACCCCTTTCCATCTACGGTCACTCCAGCAGGTAAACCAAAAAACCTCTCCTTATTATTTTTTGTTGGTCTTCCCCTCACCCAGAATATTTTTCCAATGGGCTGATAAGCTGCCAAATCAAGGTTTAATTTGTCAGTTATGTACACCACATCATCCTTTCCCACTGCAACTGAAAGCGGCCCTCTTAACATACCAGCCAGTTCTCCTCTCTCACCTAAACTAAAAAGGTATTTGCCTTCAAGGTTAAATACAGCCACTCTCTTTTTGTAACCATCCACAATATAAACCCGATTTTTGTAAATGTCTATATCTAAAGGATAAATCTGAGCCTGCTCCCCTTCGTTAGCTTGAGGAAACCAAAAGAGAGGCTTCCCTTTCTTATTAAAGACCTGCACCCTCCAGTTTAAAGTATCTGCTACATAAATATTTCCCTCATCGGAAACATCAATTCCATATGGATAGTGAAATTTCCCCGGCTTCCAGCTTAAAGATTTCCCAGCACTTCCTTTTGCTACTCCCAAGCTCCCAAAGGAAAAAAGAAAGCGCCCTTCTCTATTGAAAATGCACACTCGGTTATTACCCGTATCTGCTACATAAATTTTCTCGCTGTCTAAAGCCACCCCGTTAGGGCGATTAAAAAAGGGGGTATTTCTTCCTCCTGTTCCATAAATAGACATCATATAAACAAGTGGTTTTACCTCCACTCTCCCCTTTTCTGCAATGCCTGGTCCTTTGCCTCCCAAAAATTGGTAGTATAAATAAAGGAGATAGATAAGAAAAAGAAGGAGAAGGGAAAGAATTACTTCCAGAATTCTAACTATTCTCTTGCGGCGTTCCTCTTTACTTTTTTCTTCCATTATTTCCTTTTTTTCAGCCATAAAAATTCTCTCAAGGTATTCAAAAATTAAAAAACCCCCCAAAATAGGGGGTGAGCTTACATACGGCAATTAAACTTTCTTTTACGGAAGTTGAGAAGTATCGTGACAGTTAAGACAGAGATCGTCTCCCGTTTCCACCTTAAAGTTAGAATTTACTGTTTCGTGAGGAAAATCTTTATATTGAGGGTTATCACTTGCTACGTACATGTAATCGGTAACAGTAAAGGTGGTTTCCACATTTCTTGAGTCCTCGTGGCACTGCTGGCAGATAGGATCAGGGTCACTAACTCCTGAACGGTCCCTCATCAGATACCTGGGGTGAGGATTTGCACCGGGAGTATTAGGTCCTAAAGATTGAGTGGTATAAGTAGTTCCCGTCCAGTACCAGACTGCATCCCAGATAGTGGAAGTAGAAACAGGATGATTAGCTAAGGAAGTGCCATTATGACGGTTCTGATGGCAATCTGCACACCAACCACCACTGTAATTAGGATAACTTCCTGTAGCGGAGGAGTTAGGATCACGTTTAAGCAGTCTTTGAGTAAATGCATACGTCCACGCAGTATCGTTATAGAAATAATCAACCACATTATTTGCATGAGGGCTGTGGCATTCAGCGCAGCTTAAAGTTGTATCTATGGTATTAGGAGGTGAGCCGGGAACAGTAGAAGTAGCGCCTGCACCCGCTTCATCTGCAAAATGGTTCGCTCCAGGAGATGGTATATTTCCGTAAACTTTTCGGGCTGTAGTTCCATCATGACAGGAGTTACACGTAAGCCAAATAGTATTATAGGGAAGTAAATGAAAATCCGAAGGAGCTTCATGGACATCATGGCACTGGGAACATTTATTAGAAGTAGCACTATATCCACCGTGAGGACCTAAGGCATAAACTATTGTTACCCCTGCAAAAAAAAGTATACCAACCAAAAACAGCACTAAACTTTTTCTCATCTCACCCCACTCAAAGGTAACACTTTCACAAAAAAAATGCAATGATTTTCAGGAAAAAATTTTAATTTTTACCTCTTAATGGTTACTTCTCAAATGGTTAACCTTCCAAAACCTTCTTCAGAATTACCTCTATTTTGGTATTTTTAAAAACAAAAAGGCGCCTTCGAGCTTCCTCGAAGGCGCCTTAAGTAGTCTCAACTTTACGGCAACTGACTTGTAGGATGACAGTTCAGACAGAGATCATCGCCATTTTCTACCTTGAAGCTCGCGTTTACGGTTTCATGAGGGAAGTCCTTGTATCGAGGATTGTCAGTAGTGGAATAGCCAATAGTTGTTACACTAAATGTAGGAGTAACGTAAGAGCCGCTGTCCCAACCTGTAACCTCTCTTGAGTCTTCGTGGCACTGCTGACAGATTGGATCTGCATCAGTATAAGTCGAGGTAACATTCATAATATATCCATAATTACTCCCGCCTAACCTCGTTGTGTCCATTTGGCTACCATTCCAATAACTGACGCTGTCATAATAGTACGTGGGGGTATCAACAGGATGATTGCTCACACTTGTTCCATTATGCCTATTGGCATGACAATCTGCACACCAACCTCCCCCATAGTTATCATAAGACTCAGCCGTAGAAGCGTTAGGATTCCGCTTTAGAAGTTTAGAAGTTACTGTCTCATCTCCATAATACGTTGTCGTAGGCATAGTTACAATCCTGCCACCAGGAAGGGAGATGGTAAGAGGATAAGTCTGCGTAATTAGGTTTGTATCCCCAAAAAACGCATTAACTGCATTTGAGTCATGAGGAGTGTGACAGGAAGCACAGGTAAAGTATCCTGTGTAATTAGATGCAGTGGAAGTTCCCGGAACACTTTGTGTGGTATCAAAATTGGCGTGATCCGCTCCAACTGAAGCAGTAGGTATTTGCTGATAAACTCCTCTCGCCCAAGAACCATCATGGCAATAATTACAAGTCTCCATAACGGTAGAAGCAAAAAGAAGCCTATAGGCTGTGCCCGCTTCATGAACATCATGACAGGCTAAACATTTATCAGTGGTAGCAGTGTAGTCACCGTGAGGACCAGCCGCAGCTAAAACCACTGTTACACCAACGAGAGTCAGGAAAGATACTACAAAAGGTAATAAACCCCACCTTCTCAACACTATTCACCTCCTTCCCTCATAGGTTTTAAATTCTCCGCCAGGATATCATGTTGTGAAAAATGTGTCAAGTTTCTGACCTTCCACTCTTTTTAAAATTTTTTACCCTTTCTCAAAAGTGAATTTGAGAATTCTTATCTTTTGAACTCTGTCGTTTCCCCAGTCAGCCAGGTATAAATCTCCCCGCCTATCTATGGCCAAACCCCGAGAAAAGTTAAATTCTCCTGGATTTACTCCTCTATGGCCAACCTCAGCTATTTTTTTACCATTTTTGTTAAACACCTTAATGTTAAAGTGAAAGGCGTCAACCAGATATAATCTATTTTTATTGTCGATTGCTAAACCAGCAGCTAAACCTATAGGTCTCTCCCTCGAGCCAAAAAAGGCTACCTTTCCATATGCCCACCTTAGCTTGCCATTCTTATCATAGGCATTTATCGTCATATTTAAGCCGTCCGAGACATAAACAGTTCCATCTTCACCTACTACTACATCAGATGGACCGTCTAAAAAGCCTTTCTTTCTTCCCCTTTTACCTATACTCCTCACAAACTTTCCTTCCTTGGTAAAAACAGCCACGCGTCCATTTCCAGCATCTGCTACGTAAACTTCATCTCCCACTACATCAATCCCTAAGGGATGAACGCTTCCATCCTTAGGGAACCACCTTGAAAAATTTCCTCTAGAATCAAAAACCTGAATGCGGTTGTTGAGATTGTCTGCTACATAGATATTTCCGCCGTCATCAACATCGATGCCAAAAGGCAGCCAGAACCTGCCAGGCTTCCAAGTAAGCTTCTCTCCTGGTGGAAGAAAAGCTCTGCCTTCCTCGCCAAAAGCAAATTGAAACCGCCCATACCTGTTAAACACGCAAACCCTATTGTTCTGACCATCTGTGACGTATATGTTCCCTCCCGCGTCCACAGCCACATCATTTACTTTATTAAAGTAAGGTTTTGGTGGAACACCAGGACCTGTAATGACCATTAAAACCTGGATGGCTCCGACTTTCTGGGGAACTGCCTCTACCAGACCGCCGCCTCTCCTGGGAAGCATAAAAAAGTAGAAAAAAAGAAGAGCAATGATACCTAAAAGAAAAATAACGGCTAAGATTCTTAAGAGAGTTTCAACCTTTACTCCTCTTTTCTCTTCAACCCTTTCCATCACCACCTCCAAACTCTCTTTCTTTTAACAGAAAATGAAAGATTTGTAAATACTAAGGGATTTCCTCTACTTGATGACAGGTCAAACACAGTGCATCCTTTACCCACCTGAGCATGGCATAATTTCCCGTCCCGTGAGGGTCATGGCAGGTAGAACTGCATCTCAAAGTCTTTTTCAGACTATTGGGGTTAGCAATTTCCGTGTAAGTGTAAACCTCTCCTCCACTACTTCCATACTTTACCTGCTCTTTATAGCCTATTCTTTCATCGAGATATGGTTCCCAAACAGGATGAGTTTTCTCTGTTGTTCTCCTATCATAAGTGAGCTTCTCATGACAGAGATGGCAGAGTTCATCCTCAGGCATGATCTCGAGAGGTGGATAATCTGAACCGTGCGGAGTATGACAGTTTATACACAAACCTTTTCCTACTCTCACAGCATCTGCATGAGCACTTGCGTTGTAGGTATTGCGGTTGGAATAAAGAGTAATTCTCTGAGAGTGGCAACCAAAACAGAGCTCGTTGTCCTTAGCATTTACCAAAGCAGAGTAGTCAGAAGCATGAGGAGCATGACACTCTAGGCAGGTCCAGGTTATATCCACAGGATGGCGAGATACTTTAAGAAAGTCCAGTCGAATATCTGGATGACAACTATAACAGAGATAGGGAACCTGTTCATGAAGCAGAGCGCTCACATTTGAAGAATGAGGAAAATGACAATCTGTGCAAATCCCTTCCTCAACAGGTTTATGCCTCACTGCTCTACTCAAATCCCCAGCCACAGTTGGATGGCAGGAAAGACATAAAACTTCCTGCGTGTCTAAGACTATTCCCTGAAAATCTGAAGCGTGCGGGTGGTGACAAGAAAGACAAGACTTAATTTCAAAAGGAGGGTGCAGTGCAGCTTTAGCAAAATCATCGCTCATATCATGACAAAAGAGGCAGAGCTCATTTTCTGGAGCTTTAGTTCTCGCAGGATAGTTAGAAGCATGGGGGTCGTGACAGGAAGTGCATTTACCAGTGTAAAAGGGTTCATGAGGAAAGAAAAGTTCCATATCTCTTTTCAAGCTCTTATGACAACCTGTGCACAATTCCTTTTGGGGTTTTTTAAGTCCTGCTTTCATTAAAGGGTGGTATTTTTTAGAAACAATCGTCTCAGTAGTAGTTTTCCTTCTTTCTTCTACGGAGAGCCCGAACATCTTTCCACAACTTGAATTGGGAGAAAGACCTATCATCTTCCCGCAAGTCCGATAAAACGGAATCCTTGCCCCTCTTCTAACGTAACCCCTTACTATTTCCTTATACACTCTTTCTGCATGGTCGGTGTGGCACTGTTTGCAGTCCTTTTTCAAGAAAGGATTGTGAACCCAGGTCATGGTCATCTTCTCAAGCATTTCTCTATGACAAAGAAGGCAATCCCGATTCCGACGCACGAACTCCCGTTGAATTGGAGTAAGCCGATAAAAAGTGAGATAAAAGAGAGTTCCCAGAAGAAGGAGGAGTAAAAGAAGTACAAGTAGAAGAATAAGAGCCCTTCTTCTTTCTATGAACTTTAAAGGTAAAATTAAAAACGGTTTTTCCTTCCCAATCCAGAAACATAAATCCTTGAATGGTTCTTCTTTAAAACCTGTTAATTCGGTAGGATCCTTATAGGAAAAAGCTGAATTTTCACCTTTAAAAGTTCCTCTTAATAAAGGCTGAAGAGGAGAAGATAAAGAACCTGCAACTTCGTAAACACAATCTTCTTTCGCTTGAGGGGCCTTAAGTGTCAGCCGATATTTGACATTCTTTTCAAGCTTTAGCGGTTTTTCAAATATCCCTTTACGCCATGCAAAATTTCCCTTAACCTTCGCCCTCTGAACTATAACTCCACTTTCTAAAACCTCTCCTTTTTCCACATCTTCCAGTATGAACTCTAAATCACCTTCAGGTTTTCCCTCTCCTTTTTTTCGCACGCGAAAAGAAACTGCATTAGCTTCTAGCTCTTCATCAACAATGAAAACCTGCGAAACCTCTTTTTCTCCAAATACGCTTTCGGCAAAAAACTCCGTGTATGTATTACCTAGGACAGAACCGTCCAAAAATTCGAAGAGAAAAAGGCCTTCGGTGCTCCTTTTCCTCCTCCACACCCCATTTTCATAAAGGTAAACAAAAAAGCTGGTTTTCCCCTCTGCAATAAGATAGGAAAGAGAAAAATGATTTTCTTCATCAGCAGAGACATTAGAAACAGCTAAAAAGTAATCGCCGGCAGAAAGAGAACCCTCCAACGCAGCCGAATGCCAACCTGGAGTAGGAGGAGTAAAAGAGGAAGCAGTTACAACTTTACCTTCGGGATAAAAGAGATTTTCTGCTTTGACTATTTCTACTCTGGCAGGAGGTGGAAAACCTTTTAAATCTTCAACGAATAAATAAAGTCGAGAAAGTTCAACCTTACTTTTTAAACGAAAGAAGAAAACAAGCTTTCTTTTTTTGCCATAAATTGCCAGGGACTCTCGCTTCTTTAAAAAAAGCTGATTTCCCCACTTCTCAGCCACTAAGCTTTCACCTACTCCGCCCCTAGCCTTTTTAAGGCCTCCTTTGCTTCGTTGTGGTCAGGGAGGTATTTTAACGTCTCTTTATATTCCTCGATTGCCTTCTCCTTCTCACCCGTCTTTTCATAAAGTCTTGCCAACTCGTAATGGACGTTACCAAACGTGGGTTCAAGTTCCAAGGTTTTCCTGTAGTTAACAATCGCCTCTTCAATATTTCCCTGTTTTTCTCGCACTCGTCCTAATTGATACCAGACTAAGGCCACATCCGGATTCTTATCCAGGATTGCCTGAAACTGCTCAGCAGCTTCTTCTAGTCTATTCTGCCTAAGATAAAGATTCCCAAGTTCATATCGAGCATTGTTATGATTTTCGTCGAGCTCAATTGCCTTCTTAAACTCACTTTCTGCATCTTTATCTCTCTTTGCATTAGCGTATGCTACACCTAAAGCGTAATGTGCTTCTGCATCATCAGGTCTCTGTTTTACAGTTTGCTCCCACCGCTCAATTTCAAACTGGGTAGGAGTTTTAGGCTGTTCCTGGCCATAGTAGCGATAGAGAATAAGCCCCGCTAAAACAAAAAACGCACTCACCAAAAAGATTAAAACTACACTTAAAAAGAGGCTTATACGAACTTCTTTTCCCTTTGCTTCGCTCATTAACCTCCCTCCTCAAATTAAAAATTATTTTTTACGTTTTCTTCCCCTCTTCTTCCTTCCCTTTCTTTTGCTATTTGTAAGATAAGAAAGTATCTGCAGCTCCACAGCTAAATCAACATCTCTCACTGGAATCTTCTTCACCTCTAAGGAAACTGGAGAAAAATTGAGAATTGATTTGATGCCTGCGCTTTCTATCTTTTCAGCTACTTCCTGTGCTTTTTCTGCAGGCACAGCGATTATACCTACATCGATAGGTCCTTCCTTCTCCACAAACTCCTTCAAATCTTCAATCGCCCTAATCTTCACTCCTCCAAAATTTTTTCCTATCTTTTTAGAATCAGCGTCAAAAGCTCCTATAATATTAAAGCCCTTGCGAGGAAAACCAGGATATCTCACTAAAGCTGAACCCAGTCTTCCTACTCCCACCACAACCACTTTCTTCGCCTGGGAAAGACCCAAAAAACGAGAAATCTCCTCTTTCACATGAGAAACTTCATAACCAAGTCCTCTAACCCCAAGTTCTCCCAAAAAGGATAAGTCTTTTCTTATTTGAGCAGAGTTGCTACCAATTATCTCTGCTATTTTGTGAGAAGAAACAAAATCAATTTTGTTCTTCTCCAATTCACAAAGAGCCCTGAGATAAAGAGGGAGCCTGTTTAGAGTAGCTTTGGGAATTTCTCTAATTCTTCTTGCCATTCTCCTCCTTTCACAAATTATCTTTTTCACAATTATACAAATTTTATCCTTTTTTGACTACAACATCTGAAAAATCTATAAAATTTTTCTCCATAATGAAAATAGCGAAAAAATATTGATATTTACTCTCTCTTTTTTTCCTTATAAGCCTGGACAAACTTTTCTGTATGGCAAAGAGCGCAGTCATTACGTAAGGCTCTTCCGTTGTGGCAGGTGAAGCAAAAATTCATAGAAAGGTGGTTTGTGTACCCTTTCAAGGGGTGAGCAACTCGATTGTGGCAAACTGCGCATTTCACTTTTTCAAAATGTGCTCGATGATTCATAATCACCCCATTATACTCCTTGCTTTTTCTCAGAGGATGGCACTGCAGACAAGACTCATCATGCATTTTTTCAGCCAGCTCACTTCGCTTGTTAATAGGCTCTTCAATCCCCCCAAAAATAAGGGTTAGAGGATGTCTTACCGCCATAATTTTATCCTTGATTAAAGGAATTAACCCCGGCTCTACATGGCAATTAATACAGTTCACATTCTGATGAGTAGACTTCTTCCAAGCTGTGATATCCTTCTCCATCACATGACAGATGCTGCAAAAAGCAGGGCGTGAAGTAAAGGCAATAACTCCAGCCCCACCCAGTAAAATTAAAAGTAACAAGAGAAAAAAGGCAAACAATATATGAACTTTTAAAAAGTTAAAAGCATTCGTGAAAAAGATGGGAAGTTTAATTTTACCTTCTTTCTTACCTTTCTTCTTAAACATCTGACTATGAGGAGTTTAATTTTTTCCTGATGTAGCGTCAACAGTGTTGGTAGCAGTTCCAGTCAAGTTTTGTAAAGCTTGCTGGAATTGCTTACTGTCAGGCTGTAACTTAGCTGCTTGAGCAAATGCTTTCTTTGCCTCTTTTATATTGCCCCTGGCTTTATATGCCTCTCCCAAAGAAAACCAGGCATAAGCCAAATTAGGATCAAAATCTACAGTTTTTTTAAGGTCTTCAATTGCCTTATCATATTCTTTCAAAGAAAGGTAACTCAAACCCCTGATAAGATAGCCACTATAAAGATATTTACAGATTTTCAATGCTCCGTTTGCTTCCTCTATCGCCTTTTTATAATAATCTTCACCCCATATCGAGCCTTCCACCCGATAAGCGTCTGCTAGAAAAATCCTCGAGTCAGTCTCCAGTGGGTTTGTCTGTATAGCTTCCTTAAAAGCTTCTTCCGCCCTCCTATAATATTCAGGCGATTTTGCAATCCGCGCCCATTCTAAATAAACTCTCCCCAGCTGAGCTTTATACTGCTCTCCATAAGGGTTTAAACTTATAGCCTCATTTAAAGAGGCAATGCCCTCTCTTACCTTTCCTTGATTGAAAAACTTAATTCCCTGCACAAGATAGTAATCTGCTCGAAAATGATTTATAGAAACAATCATCCCTATTAAAAGGATGAGAGTTAAAACTACAAGTCCCGCAGTTCGAAAAAGGACGCTCTTTTCAGAAAAAACAAACTCTTTCTCCTTAAGATTGGCACTCAAGCAAAGAACTGCTCCAAACATCAACCACCAAATAAGTGAGCTCCCCACAATACTTACAGAAGCCAAAAGATGGACTGAATAATCAAAAAAACTTAAGAAAATACCTAAAGGTAAAAGAAGGTAATAAAAATTTTCTCTTTGTAAAACTCTTTCCTTTTTCTTTTTGGTCTTTTTCTTTTTCTTTCCCTTTTCCTCTTTATTTTCTGTGATTAGATGGACTTCCCTAGTCCTTCTTAGCAAAATTTTCACACCTTCTATGAGGAGAATGAGAAGAAATATGTAAAATGAGCCCGCTCCTATTAAGCCTGTTCCCGCTGCCAGTTGAAGGGGAAAACAGTGAGCATTATCTGCCACCACATTTGGGCTCATCTTCGTATACTTATATGTTTGAAAAACTCTGGACATTATACGATAGGTGTCAGGGCCCCAGCCGAATAAAGGCCTGTTCTTCACCATCTGAAGACCTGCCTTCCATATTTCAATGCGGTGAGCAAAAGAGCCTTGTTCAACTTCGGAAATTGATTCTGCTCTTTCCAGCACATTCATAGGAGCAGTAGGATGATGGGTAGATTGATATTGAACAATGACTACAAACGCCAAAAGCAGAAGAAAGAAGAGGAAAAAGTTAAGAACTACTTCAAGTAGAATGGCTTTTTTCACAAAAAAATAAATTAAAAAGAAAGCAAAGATAATCAATCCAGCAGCGGTAGCAATCCAGGCAGCTCTATTAAATGAAGTTATGAGGCAGAAAAAGATAAGGAATGAAAAAAAAGCATAGAGTATAGTTTCCCAAATCTTCTTTGAGCCCAGGGCAAGAGCTAAACTCAACGGAAATATTACTGCTAGCAGTCCACCTAAAAGCGCTGGATTGCCCATGGTAGAAAAGCTTCTTCCCGCTTCAAAAGGAAGATCTCCCCAAGCAAGAGGTTCGAGTCGGAAGTACTGTAAAATTCCATACATTGAAGAGATGGCTCCTGAAAAAACAATCGTCTGCACTAAAGTGAAAAGCTTTTTTTCATCTTTAAATACCTGCAAAAAGATGAAAACAAGAGAAACGTAGAGGAAAAAAGTAAAAGAGCCTTCAAATCTCCTATATTTACCAAAAAAGGCAATAGGCCAGTGAATAGAAAAGATTGTGGCTATAATGGCACTCGCTAAAAAAATTAATAGTGGAATGAGATAGGAATGATACCTCACTTTTATTCTCTTAGAAGTAAAGAAGCGAGTTAAGTAAAGAAAAATTATGGTTAAAGAAACTACTCTAAAAAAAGAAATTTTTGGTAAATCAAATTGGTCATATGTCCCGCGGTAAAAAATTAAAGGAATGAGGAAAGCCAAAGCCAAAAAGAGGTAGTAAATGACCTTTTCTGAAGCATCACTCTCCCAGAAACCCTCTTTCTTCAAAAAATCCCTCCTTTTTACGGAGCTGAAGCGCTGAAATCTGAAATTTTTTGTGCTCAGCCTTCCTCAGTTTAATAGCCTTCAACGCTTCTCTCTTTAGCTCTTCCGTCTTCAGCTCTTCAGCACTAATCATCTTGCATTGATAATAAATTTAATGAGAAGGAAGTGCAACTATCGAGCTCCCTTACCTGCTAAAACAACCTTAATCGTTTTAGCTAAGATTTTTAGGTCCAGAAAAATTGACTGATTATAGATGTAAATGAGGTCGTATTTAAGCTTATTGCGAGGTGTAGTCGCATATCCCGCCGTAACTTGAGCAAGGCCTGTTACTCCCGGCTTAACCTTAAATCGCTCTGCGTATCCAGGAATAGTCTCTTTAAACTGATCCACAAAGTAGGGTCTTTCTGGTCTGGGACCTACAAAACTCATCTCTCCTTTAAGGATGTTTACGAGCTGCGGAAGCTCATCTAATCGATAACGGCGCAGAAATCTCCCCATCGATGTAATTCTGGGATCATCTTCCGTAGCCAGCACAGGTCCAGTTTCCTTCTCGGCATCCTCTATCATTGTGCGAAACTTATAAAGCCAAAAGCTTTTTTCTCCCTGCCCCACTCTTTCCTGCTTGTATATTACTGGACCCTTTGAAGTAAGCTTGATGAGAAAAGCAATTAAAAGCATGAAAGGAAGAAGCAGAATAAGAAGAAGTAAAGAGAAAAATATATCGAAAGCCCTTTTCGATAAGGAGAGCCAGTCCGGAATGGGTTTTCTGGTAAGCTCAACTAAGGGAATGTCCCCAATTAAACCGTGGTCAACCCGACCAATAAAAATCTCATAAAGCTCAGGGATAACATCCACCTTCACATCCATCTCACTGGATTCAGCAAGTTTTTCTAGAAGGTCGCGATGCTTTATCGGAGAAGCTACGATAACTCTATCGACAGCTTTTTCTTTAACTATCTTCACCAAACTCCGCAAGCTTCCCAAGATTGGATAACCCTTTTTTCTTTTAGAAATCATTATGGAACGAGGCGAAATTAATCCTACAAGTTCATAACCCCAGTTTTTGCGCTTCTCTATTTCATTTGCTACTTCCAGAGCAGGTTTACCCGTCCCTACGATAAGAATTTTCTGCAAGGGATATTCAAAAGGGAAGATTTTAATGAAAATTACCCTCCATAAAGTGAGGAAAACTACCAAAATTAACCAAGAAAGAGCAAAAACTGTTCGCGGGAAAGAAAGGAACCTGAAGAAGAAAGTGAGAAAGACTGTAAAAAGAGTGCTCAGAGAAACTGCCTTCACTACTGAAGTGAAAATCTCCCAGCTCTCCTGGGGTCTTTCAATTTCATAAAGGTCATACACGTAAAGGCAGAAAAGCTGAACCAGAGTGATAAATACAGCTAAGTTCGTGTAAGCTTGAAAGTTAAAAGGCGGTAAATGACCTCCAAACCTTAAGAGAAAGGCAAGAACCATTCCCAGATTGGTTAAAAATGCGTCCATTAAAATTGAGGTGGCAATCCACCTCCTCTTTATCCAGAGAGATTTTGCTTCTTTAAGCATCTTTTTTTATCTTCTCAATTATTGAGGTTGTAGAATACCCCTCAATCAAATCAACGAGGATAACCTTGCCTTCATAAGACTCCACAATTCTTCTCTCGGGTATTTCTTTTCCCTTATAGTCTCCTCCTTTAACGTGAATGTCCGGCTTCAAAAGAGAGATTAGTTTCTCAGGGGTCTCTTCACCAAAAATAACCACATAATCAACAAAAGAGAAGGAAGAAATAATTTCAGCTCTCGCTTCTTGCGGTAAAATTGGTCTTCCTTTTCCCTTCAGTCTTCTCACTGATTCGTCACTGTTCACGCCTACTACTAAGACGTCTCCCAAATTTTTTGCTTGTTTTAAATACCGCACATGACCCAGGTGTATTAAGTCAAAACAGCCATTGGTGAAAACCACTTTACTCTTCTTCTCTTTAAAGTTAAGAAGTTTAATGAGCTCTTTCAGAGAAACTACCTTTCCCAATTCTAACTTTTCCTCATCTCCTCCCACAAAGCTTCTACCTCAGAAGGCGTAGCTGCTGCTGTGCCAATCTTTCTCACAACTACGCCTGCTGCTAAGTTGGCAATCTGTGAAGCAATCAAAAAATCTTTCTCTGCTGAGAGGGCTAAAGATAAAGCAGCCGCTACGGTATCACCTGCTCCTGTAACATCGTGAACCTCAGCTGTAGCAGCAGGAATATGTGTTTCCTTTCCCTCTTCAAAAAGGAACATGCCTTCTTCAGCCAAAGTGATGAGTAAAGCTTCAAGCTGCAGCCGGTGTAAAATTTCCCTACCTGCCTTCCTCACCTTTTCCATCCCATCCAAAAAGTAACCGACCAGTCTTTCTGCCTCTCCCCTATTTGGAGTAAAAATAGTTGCCCCTTCTAAGAAACCACTATCAAAAGCTTTACTGTCTACCACCACGGGTAAACCCATTTCCTTTCCCCTTTCTATACATCTTTTCATCAACCTCACAGTAACAGTTCCTTTTTGGTAATCAGAGACCAAAATCCCCTCAACTTTTCCCAAAAAGCTTTCCAGCTTTTCTATCAATCTTTCCTCAAGTTCTAAAGGAAGTGGTTCCCTTTTTTCTCTGTCTATTCTCACCACCTGTTGGTTGTGAGCTACCACTCTTGTTTTAAGAATCGTGGGTCTACCTGCATCGGTCAGAAGATAAAACTCAATGCCTCTCTCCTCCAATGCTTTCTTTAAATTTTGAGCGGTAGCATCTTCACCCACACAACCCAGTAAAAGAGGTTCTCCACCTAAGCTTTTTATATTGTTTGCAGCATTTGCTGCTCCACCAGGGATGAAAACATGAGAACTAAATTCTAGTACGGGAACAGGTGCTTCAGGAGAAATTCTCTCCACCCTTCCATAAAGAAATTCATCCACCATCACATCGCCCACTACGAATATCTTTTTCCCTTTCATATGAGAAAGAACTTGCTTTAACTTATCCAGATTGCCTCCTTGAAAAGATAAATAATACCTTTAACTCTCTCCAAAGAACGCTTTTTCAACCATGGCGCAGATTATATGACCTACAGTAATATGCGCCTCCTGTATCCGGGCTATTTCGTTTGAAGGTATTCGAACAGAGATATCCACTATTTGAGCCAGCTTACCCCCACTCCTTCCAGTAAGAGCAATAGTTTTACAACCCTTATCTCTAGCTGCCATTACCCCTTCTAAAACATTGGGGGAATTTCCACTGGTACTTATCGCAATCACCACATCCTGTGAATTGGCGATAGCTTCAATCTGACGACTGAAAACATACTCATATCCAAAATCATTTGCTACGGAGGTGAGAACTGAAGTATCTGTGGTAAGAGCAATTGCAGGTTGGGAAGAGCGGACTTTCTTAAACTTCCCAATGAGTTCGCAAGCAATATGCTGCGCATCGGCTGCACTCCCTCCGTTACCAAAGAGAAGGATTTTTCCTCCACGGCGGAGTGATTTAATCACGAGGTCTACCGCGTCTACAATTGAAGAAACTGTCTCTTCAGCCATCAAGCTCTTTACATAAGCACTATCAGCTAACTCTTTTTTAATCAGCTCTTCCATTTTACTTCCAAGTTTACCATAGGTTTCCCTCTTTTTTTAATCTTTCTAAAAATTACCCTTCGCTAGAGATTGCTTCAGCACACCGCACTTTGCAATGACCAAAAACTCGTAATTTACTGTCTTCAGCTCTTCAGCTCTTCAGCTCTAAAAATAGAAGAATATCTCTCTTCAATCACTTTAATAACTTCCTCGACTTCTATTTCTTTCATACACCAAGGGTCATCGCAGTTGGGAGTCTTTCCGTAAAGAGGGATATTGCAAGGGCTGCAGGGAAAATTCTTGTAAATAAAAGTATGCTTCTCTGCGTAAGGGGACCACTTATGAGGGTCACTAGGTCCATAGAGCCCTATAACAGGAACTCCTGAAGAAGCCGCAATGTGAAGAGCTCCAGTATCCACACTCACCACAAGAGAACTCCTCGCCGCCAGAACAGAAAACTCTTTTAAACTCAGCTCGCCCGCTGCAATAACAGGTTTCCCTTTCATCAACGCCACGATTTCTCGTACGTAAGAAAGGTCAGCAGGACTTCCCGTAAAAACTACTTTTACTCCCCTTTCTAAAAGGTAATCCGCCAAATGAGCAAATTTTTCCCTTTCCCATCTTCTTTCCGTAGCTAGCGGGCTGGTAACTGTATGGAGAATGACTATTCTTTCCCCAGCAAGTCCATGAGAAGAGATGAAACTCTCCACCTTTTTCTCATCTGCCAGCGAATGTGGAATGGGAACAAGTTCAGGCTTTTGAACTTTAGCTCCGAAAGCTCTAACAATATCCAAAAAGCTTTCCACTTCATGCCTTTTCTCACTATAAGGAACACCTATATCCATTAATCCTTTTCTCCCCTGTTTGGGAACTGAAAAACCAGCATGCAAAGGAGCGCCACTTAAAAAGGCAAGTAGAGAAGTCACCCGATACCTTTGGTCAAATTCCACCACCAAATCAAAACCCTTTTCTTTCAAAAGAGTTTGAATATAGAAGAATCCTTTTAAACCTCGATGAGCGTTGAAAACATCGTAATAAATAATTTCATCAACAAAGTGAAGCCCTTCCACGACTTCCTTAACTCGCGGATTTGTGAGAAGAGCAATAAACCCTTGCGGAAATCTTTCCCTTAAAGCTTTTAAGGAAGGGAGAAGAAGAACAAGGTCACCAATAGCTACCAGCTTAACCGCTAAAATCCTTCTAACTTCGTCAAGTTTTCCTTTCCTTCTCAAGCCCAAAAACGTGAGGGCCTTTTTCCAAAAGGAAAAAGCAATGCAAAGAGGCGTGCCTACATAAACATCGATTTTCATAAAAAGCCGATTTCTCACAACTACTTAGCTCTCCCCAAACCAAAATATGAAAAGCCCAAAGACTCAAGCTCGTTTCTGGGCAAAATATTTCGAGTGTCAAAAATCCTGGGTGAACTCATCATCTCTTTCGCCCTGGAAAAATCTACCTCTCTAAACTCTTTCCACTCTGTTAAAATTAAGAGGATGTCCACTTCCTCGCACGCTAAATAAGGATTGCTAACATACTCCACTTCTGGCAAAACCTTTCGGCTATTTTCCATAGCATGGGGGTCGTACGCTCTTATATTAATCTCTTCTCCCTCAATTAAAATTCTTTCCAAAATGTCAATGGCAGGGGATTCCCTCACATCGTCAGTACCTGCTTTAAACGCTAATCCCCAAACCCCAATCCTCTTACCTCTAAATCCTCCCAAAATTTTCTTTAATTTCTGCACCACGAACTCTTTCTGTAAAGAATTGGAATCGATTATTGCCTTTAATAGAGGGAAGGGAACGTTTGCTTCTTCGCATGTCTTAGTTAATGCCCTCACATCCTTGGGAAGACAACTTCCTCCAAAACCTGGACCGGGATTTAAAAAATTTGGTCCAATTCGAGGGTCAAGACCAAGTCCCCGCTTCACATCCTCAACATTAGCTTTAAATGCTTCACACAAACGAGCAAGAGAATTAACAAATGAAATTTTTAGAGCCAAAAATGTATTAGAGGCATATTTAATAAGCTCGGCGCTTTTTCTATCAGTAAGCAAAGCAGGAACTCCTTTCTCTAGTTGAACAGCGTAAACTTTCTTCATCACTTCAATGGCTCTCTCGCTTTGAGCTCCAATTATGAGGCGGCTTGGGTTTGTGAAATCATACAAAGAAGAGCCCTCCCTTAAAAACTCAGGGTTTGAGACAACATCAAAATCAACCTTGGCTTTTTCTTTTAAATACGCCAAAGCAGCGTCGCCAGTTCCTACGGGAACAGTGCCTTTTAAAACAATTACTTTATAACCGTTTAAATTTTGAGAAATCTCATCTAAAACCTCCCAGACAGCAGTTAAATCAGCACTCCCCTCCTGGTTTGAGGGTGTTCCCACACAAATAAAAATAATTTCTGCCTTTTTGACTGCTTCTGCGCCCTCAACCACAAATTCAAGAGTTCCTTTTGAAAGACTTTTCAAAACCATCTCTTCCAAACCAGGCTCGTAAATAGGAACTCTCCCTCTTTTCAAGCTTTCCACTTTCTCTTTGTTTTTCTCAACACAGACCACATCGTGTCCGTTTTCTGAAAAAAATGCTGAAACAACCAGCCCAACATATCCAGCACCAAAAACCGTAATTTTCATGAACACCTCCAACTTTTCAAAGAATATGAATATTTTAAGAATTATTTCTTTCTCTTAAAACTTCATCATAAACTTTCTCTACTTCAGAAAACATCTTTTCGAGAGAAAACTTTTCTTCAATTAGTTTTTTGCCCCTTTCTCCCATTTTCTTCCTTTCCTCCGGATGCTCTATTAAATAGAGAAGTGCATCTGCCAAAAGGCGAGGTTTTTTAGGAGGAACAAGGAGGCCTGTCTTTTGCTGTTCCACGGCTTCAGCCACGCCACCTACATCAGTAGAAACTACAGGTAATCCGGCACACATTGCTTCAAGAACTGTATAAGGAAATCCTTCCCATAAAGATGAGAGAACGAAAATATCAGCTGCCACTAACAGTGCAGGGACATCTTCGCGGTAACCAAGAAGAGAAACTTTTCCTTCAAGACCTTCCTCTTTTATCTTCTCAGAAAGCCTTTTCCTTTCCTCTCCCTCTCCAACTATCCAAAATCTCACATTCCTTTTTTTCTTTTTTTCTTTCTTGGCCCCTTCAATTAAGAACATGTGTCCTTTTTGAATATGGAGACGACCAATGTTCAAAATCAATATCTCTTTGTTAAGAGAAAACTCTCTTCTTGCCTCCTCGTAAGAAGGAAAAGAAAAGTCCTTAACTCCATTATAAATTACTGCTGTTTTCCTCGGGTCAATAACGCTAGATTTTCTTCCCTCATGGAAATCGTATTGAGAAACACAAATAAACCTTGAAGTAAAGGTCTTAAGAAATCTTTCTCCCCAAATATACAGCCA
>FWPU01003317.1_pt1 | contig 41077 bp, 30 predicted proteins | sample 2228361 | NCBI WGS metagenome assembly FWPU01 (sample SAMEA103939777, study PRJEB20133) | metagenome | reverse complement strand
GTCTCAAGATCCATCTTGAGGAGTTGGGGATCGCCCATCTGGCAAAGAGCAAGGCATATTCCCTTTCGGGTGGCGAAAGGAGAAGGGTGGAGATAAGTCGGGCCCTGGTAACGTCTCCGTATTTCATGTTGCTCGATGAACCGTTCGCAGGCATCGATCCCATTGCAGTGAGCGATATCCAAGCTATTATCAAGCAGCTTACTCAAAAAGGCATCGGTGTGCTCGTTACCGATCATAATGTGCGGGAGACGCTCGGTATTTGTGACACGGCATACATCATCAATGAAGGTGTGCTGGTGGAGGTTGGGGATAAACGTACCATAACTGAGAGTAAGAAAGCGCGGGAAGTCTATCTCGGTGAAGCTTTTTCTCTATGACTCGCGAGCGGCAATCGTGCTCGTTGTGAGACGTGTGATTGGAAGGGAGATTGTATGGTAATAGAGTTGCGGCAGAGCATGAAGCTCGTCCAGCAGCTTGTGATGACGCCTCAGCTGCAACAGGCGATTAAACTCCTGCAACTCTCTCGGCTTGAACTTGTCAGTAGAATCAATCAGGAACTTCAGGAGAACCCGACTCTTGAAGAAGTTCCACCGGACGATGCAGAAGATCTACCCGAGGGCGAAAGCGAGGCTACGGTCCTTTCGAGGGAGTTAGAGGGACCGTTCCAATGTCCTCGAGAACGATCTGATGATATAGACTGGGATGGATATGTGCAGCACCATGACGCATATTATCCACGCCTTGCATGGGAGGAGGATCGAAGGCCATCGTTCGAAATGATGTTGACCAAGAAGACCTCCTTATACGACCACCTCATCTGGCAGATGCATCTGATGCGGTTTGCCCCAGAAGAGACTGAGGTGGCAGAGATGATCATCGGGAACCTCAACGAGGATGGATACCTGGAGTGTTCCATTGAAGATATCGCTTCCAGCTGTGGCACGGACGTCCAGTTTGCCGAAAAGGTGTTGACTAAGGTGCAGGAGTTCGATCCGCCCGGGGTTGCCGCACGAGATCTCCGGGAGTGTCTGATGCTGCAGGTGAGGATATTGGGGATCGAGAATACGATCGTGGACTCGATTATAAAGGATCATTTGACCGATCTCGAGAGAAAGCGTTACGATGCCATTGCAAAGAAATTGGGCATATCGCTTGACGAGGTGTGTGTTGCTACCAGGATCATTACAAATCTCGAACCGAGACCTGGACGGCCGTACGCTGGTGACGAGCCACTATACATTACGCCCGATGTGTACGTGCATAAGGTGGACGACGAATACGTGGTGACCGTCAATGAAGACGGTATGCCAAAGTTGCGTATCAGCCCTTACTACAGACACATTCTCGCCACTCGCTCTTCTGAGGAAGCCAGGGAATACATTCATGAGAAACTCCGGTCTGCTGCATGGCTCATCAAGAGTATCCATCAAAGGAAAAGGACAATTTAGGGTGGCCTGCAGCATAGTAAAGTTTCAGAGGGAGTTCCTTGACAAGGGGGTCGATTATCTCAAGCCGCTGGTGTTGCGGGATGTCGCTGAGGACATCAACATGCACGAATCCACTATCAGCCGTGTCACCACAAACAAGTACATGCATACCCCGCAGGGCATTCTAGAAATGAAGTACTTTTTCAAGAGCAGCGTTCCGCAAGGGGCAGGCGAGAAGATCTCTTCAGAAAGTATCAAGGAAAAGATTCGGCAGATCATTGCCAGAGAGGATCCGCAGCGGCCTATTAGTGATCAGGAGATCGTTAACATATTGAAGAAGGCACATATTGATGTGGCGAGGAGAACAGTCGCAAAATATAGAGAACACCTTGGGATACTGCCTTCCGCCAAGAGGAAAAGGGTCTTTTGAGCCTCTATTGAACCTTCTGCCATCCTCCACGTACAAACGTCCTTATACTGTAGTTCAAAGGAGAGGGGAGTACCTATGCAAGTATCCGTAACGTTCCGTCACATGGAGCCTGTTGAACAGCTCAAAGAGTACGCGACCGCCAAGCTGGCCAAAATCAAGAAATACTTTTACCACCCCGTTGAGGCCAGCGTAATACTGACGCGTGAAAAACATCGAAATATCGCTGAAGTGACACTGGTCGTGAATCGGTTTACTCTCAAAGGACAGGAAGAGACAGTGGACATGTATTCAGCTATCGATCTTGTTACGGACAAGATCGAGCGACAGGCGAAAAAATACAAGGATAAGATCCGCAGACGTAAGTCAGACCATGGGGTTTCGACTCCTGGTGGAACTCTGGAGATGGAGGATGAGGAAGTGCCGGGTAGTGAGGCTGGTCCTGATATCGCAGAGGTCCAGCGGTTTTCAGTGAAACCCATGTCAGTAGAGGAGGCTATCCTTCAAATGGATACGCTTAAGGGAAACGATCTGTTCATCTTTATTGAGGATTCGACCGGTGATGTCAACGTACTTCGTCGAAGAAACGACGGGAGGTATTGTTTGATCATTCCGGAAAAGGACTAGGGACGCCGTGGGAGCAATGAAGAGTTGGGGTAGCGGAGAGGAGGATAGATCATGGCCGTCCTGAGGAGATGCTAGAACGTGAAGATTGGCGACTTTCTCGACCCTAGGTCGATTGTGGTTCACCTTAAGGCCACCAGCAAGAAAGAGGTGCTAGAGGAATTGGTAGACGCACTCGTCGGCGTTTACCAGAACCTCGACAGGGATAAAATGTTAGAGGCGTTGGTAGAAAGAGAAAAACTGGGAAGTACCGGGATAGGTGACGGGGTGGCCATTCCCCACGGGAAGCTCGAGGGGCTCGATCGGCTTGTTGCGAGCTTCGGTAAGAGTGAGAAAGGGGTCGACTTTCAGTCGATGGACAAGAAGGCAGCACACCTATTTTTTCTCTTGTGTGCGCCGGAGAATTCTGCAGGCTCACACCTCAAGGCCCTTGCTCGGATTTCGAGGGTTCTTAAAAGGCCATCCCTCAGGGAAGAACTAATGCGTGCTCAGACACGAGAGAAGATATACGATATTCTCACATGTGAGGACGAACGCGAACTACCTACAACAGAGGTTCGTCCGTAGACGACCGTAGCATAAGTGCGTGAGAACAGTATGCGTGTGGTCATCATTACGGGGTTGTCGGGATCGGGTAAGACAGCGGCGATTCGAGCCCTGGAAGATATAGGATTTTTTTGTGTTGACAATCTTCCGGTCTTGCTACTGCCAGGGCTTGTCGATTTGTTGATGTCGGCAAAAGATCGTTTTTCACGTGTAGGGGTGGTCATGGACATTCGAGAAGGAGTCTTCTTGCATGAGCATCCCACGGTAGTTCAAGAAGTGAAGGATCGTGGCATACAGGTAGAGATTCTCTTCTTGGATACGTCTACGGAGGTACTGCTGAGACGGTTCGAGGAGACTCGACGTCCCCATCCGCTAGGATCCGAAGGGTCGCTTATCGAGGGTATAGAACGCGAACGGGTACAGCTTGAGGGATTGAGACGCTCGGCTGACAAGGTCCTGGATACAACCGCCCTCAATGTCCACAAGCTCAGGCAGGTGATCAAAGATATGTACGGAACCCCTGAGGGCAGACCTCAGGTTCAGATTGAACTTATATCATTTAGTTACGCAAAAGGGATTCCGGCTCATGCGGATATCCTCATGGATGCCCGGTTCCTTCCCAACCCTTTTTACCATGCTCATTTGAGGGATCGGGACGGAAACGACGAGGAGGTGATAGCGTTCATTGAACGCGATCAAAGGACAGCTGAGATACTGGACCTCTTCTACCGAATGATCGAGTCGCTGATGGACCTATGCACCTATGAAGACAGGGCATACATCGTGGTTGCCGTGGGGTGCACAGGGGGCAGGCACCGTTCTGTTGCAGTCGTGAATCGATTGAAGGGCCGTCTTGAGGCACGATCCTATAGACCCAAGGTGACACATCGTGATCTAGACGTTTCTGTGGTATAGCAACGGCGGGGGGCAGAGACACCCTGGTTCGATGGGCAGTAGTAAGCACGTCAACAAAACACGATGAAGCGCGTGCGGGTACGGGTATGGTTGGTTGCATTCTCGTTGCTCATGGTCGATTAGCTCAGGCGTTTCTGGATGTCGCAGTAGCGATGTGCGATTCACTCGATGCAGTCCGAGCGCTAGGGCTCGATGACGTAGTAGATGAGCGTAGTCTGCTTCGCCGCCTCCAGGAGACGATCAAGGAGGTCAACCGTGGTGATGGGGTGCTGATTTTTACCGACATGTTCGGAGGAACCCCTTCCCATGTCTGTTTTTCACTTTTACAAGAACCAGGGATTGAGGTTATCACAGGTCTCAATCTCCCGATGTTGATCAAATTTCTCACGGTCAGGGAGGTGACACCTCTCCGGGAGATCGTCGCGATGGTTGTTGGGTGTGGTCGTGAAGACATCTATTCAGCTCGGGACCTACTTGACAAGGTCCCACGGTAAGGAAAGAAACATCCGGTGGGCATAGCTGCGGGATGGAGCGTTGTGATCGAAAAGGAGTTTACCATAACGAACAAATATGGAATCCACGCACGGCCAGCTGCGCTCATGGCCAAGACGGCCAACCGGTTCAAGTCGAGTATCAAAGTACGGAAGGATAGTCTCGAGGTAAATGCCAAGTCCATCATGGGTATTTTGATGCTGGCTGCGGCAAAAGGAAATACGATTACCATTGTTGCAGATGGTGTGGATGAGCAAGAAGCCATACAAAGCTTGGGTGAGATCATAGACAGCAAATTTGGCGAGGAATGAAGTGGCCAACAGGAAAGAGGAAAAGATCCTGTGGGGGATAAATGCTTCCAGCGGGATTGCCGAAGGAAAAGCGTATGTCCTCAACAGAAAGAAGGCGAAGTTCACGAAACGGCTCGTTCCTCGCTCTATGGTACACGTGGAGGTGGCAAAGGCCAAGAGCGCTATAGAGGCGTCGAAGGCTGACCTGATAAAGCTCAAGGAATCGCTCGCTCACGATGAGATTCATGAACATGTGTACATATTGGATGCGCACCTTATGATTCTGGAAGACCCCATGCTTATCGACTCGGTGGTCGAGATCATTCAGGGTCAGTGCAAGAACGCTGAATGGGCATTTCACACGGCCTTTGAGAACTACAAAAGGATGTTCAACGGCACTAACAACGAGTATTTGAGGGAAAGAAAATCGGACTTCGACTACCTGCTTGGATGGATCCTGACCCACTTGTCTGGCTCCGTAGAGGAATCACTGGGAGCGATCAATGAAAAAGTCATTGTCGTCGCTCATTATCTTTCGCCGGCGGACACCGCAAAGATCGATAAACAAAACGTGATGGGATTTGTCACCGACATTGGCGGCAAGACCTCCCACATGGCCATCTTGGCACGGGCCCTTAAAATACCGGCAGTCGTGGGCGCAGAGAAAGCCACTGCTGAGATTTCTCCTGGCGATACGCTCATCCTCGACGGTATGGAAGGAGTGGTGTACATCAATCCTTCTCGAGACACCGTAAAGAAGTATCGTGATCGCAAAGCCCGATTTGGGCATTTAGAAAAGACGCTCCTCAAAGACAAGCATCTTCCTGCAGAGACGTTGGATGGGCATCGGGTCGTATTGACTGCCAACATCGAGATAGTTGAAGAAGCAAATGCTGTGATCGATTACGGTGCGGAAGGCATCGGCCTTTACCGGACCGAATTTCTTTGCCTCAAACAGGGCAAGATTCCTACCGAGGATGAACACTTCCACGTCTACAAGAGCGTGCTTGAGAAGATCTCGCCCCACCCGGTGACTATACGTACCTTTGATTTTGGATCAGACAAATCGCCGGTTATCAATCACCTTGGTCTTGAGCCCAACCCAGCTCTTGGACTGCGATCGATACGTTACTGTCTTAAAGAAGTTGATGTGTTCAAGGCTCAGTTGAGGGGAATATTGAGAGCCAGTCCCTACGGGAAGGTGAGGATACTGTTCCCGATGATTTCCGGACTGGCGGAACTCAGGAGGACAAAAGAAATTTATGAAGAAGTAAAGGATGAGTTGATGAGGAAAGGGGAACCCTTCGATCCCCATATTCAGCTCGGCATCATGATCGAGGTCCCTTCTGCAGCCATCCTCGCCGACGTGCTCGCCAAGGAAGTCGACTTCATCAGCATCGGTACCAACGACTTGATACAATACTGCCTCGCCATAGATCGGCTCAACAAGGCAGTGGCCTACCTGTATGAACCACTGCATCCGTGCATCTTACGTCTCCTGCAAAACGTTGTTGAAGCAGGTCGCCGAGCCGGCGTGGAGGTCGGTACGTGTGGCGAAATGGCATCTGATCCCAAATACCTTTTTGTGTTTTTGGGACTCGGCTTTGGGCACCTCAGTATGGTAAGCTATATGATTCCGTGGATCAAAAGGATCACCAGGTCGTCGAGGTACGAGGATGCGAGAGCGCTGGTACAGACCCTGCTGGAGTCGGACCATTCCGAGTCCAACGAAGAGATGTTGTGTGCATGGATCAAGGAACGATTCCCAGAGGACTTCCAGAGGGATATCCTGGGTATCAGCTTGTGAATCGTCAATGGGGGGTTACTGTGTCTCATCATACCATCTTTGCTGAGGAGGGACGTTCATGCCGCTTACAAACTTTGTCTTCACGTCGGAGTCCGTCACCGAAGGTCATCCGGACAAGATTGCAGACCAGATTTCAGATGCCATATTGGATGATCTGATACGCCAGGATCCTACGTCTCGGGTTGCCTGTGAAACACTTGTGACGACGGGCGTGTGCTTTGTCGCTGGCGAGATCACCACGAGTGCCTACTGTGATATTCCGGCTGTGGTACGACAGACGGTCAAGGAGATCGGCTATAACGATTCCCAGATGGGCTTTGATTGGGAAACGTGCGCCATCATTACGTCCATAGATAAGCAGTCTCCTGACATTTCGATTGGTGTGACCGAAGGCCAGGGACTTTTCAAGGAGCAAGGTGCTGGGGACCAAGGCATCATGTTCGGATTTGCGTGCGACGAGACGCCAGAATTGATGCCTATGCCGATTGTTTTCGCTCATAAGCTTACTCGGCGGCTCGCCGAGGCCAGAAAAAACAAAGAGCTGCCATTTTTGCGTCCAGACGGAAAATCGCAGGTGACCATTCAGTACGTCGATGGCATGCCTCGACGTGTGGACGCTATCGTACTGTCAGCCCAGCATTCTCCTGACGTGAAATACGAGGACCTCCGCGAGGCCCTTATCGAGGAAGTCATCAAAAAGGTCATTCCTGCAAAGATGCTTAAAGAGGATACCAAGTACTTTATCAATCCAACAGGAAGATTCATTGTCGGTGGCCCACAAGGAGACTGCGGTCTGACCGGCAGGAAGATTATCGTAGACACATACGGAGGGGTAGGCAGCCACGGTGGTGGGTGTTTTTCAGGAAAAGATCCGACAAAGGTCGACCGCACGGCATCGTACATGGCTCGCTATATCGCCAAGAACATTGTCGCTGCTCAGTTGGCAAAACGGTGTGAGGTCCAGATCGCGTATGCCATTGGTGTTGCTGAGCCCGTCTCTGTTCTCGTCAATCCTTTTAGAACAGGTAAGATTCCGACACCTCGATTTGTCGAAATCGTCAGGAAGCATTTTCCTCTCAAGCCAAAAGAGATGATCGAGCACTTAGATCTTTTGAGGCCCATTTTCAAGAAAACGGCAGCATATGGACACTTTGGCAGAAACGAGCCTGAGTTTACCTGGGAAAAGACCGATAAGGTCGAAGAGCTCAAGCAGTATCTCGATTGACCGGGGGCCTTCATAGAGCTGTTCAAGGAGTATACGACGATGAATTGTGACATAAGGGATAAGGGCTTGGCGGATAAGGGTAGGTTGCGGATTGAGTGGGCCAGCAAAAGCATGATGGTTTTGAATCGGATTAAGGAAGAATTCAGCAAGGAGAAACCCTTACGAGGAATTCGAATTGCAGCGTGTCTGCACGTGACGACTGAAACAGCGGCCTTGGTAGAAACGTTAACAGCAGGGGGAGCTGAGGTCTTTTTGTGTGCCTCGAATCCGCTGAGCACCCAGGACGATGTTGCTGCCTCGCTGGTGATGGACTCAGGCATACCGGTGTTTGCAATCAAAGGAGAAGATGCTACGACATATTATCAGCATATTCATGCTGTCTTGGATTCGCGTCCTGATTTGACTATGGATGATGGTGCGGATCTAGTATCAACGGTACACAAGGAACGGCCCGAACTGGCTGCAACTATAAAAGGGGGGACCGAGGAAACGACTACAGGGGTCATACGACTCAGGAGTATGGCGGAGAAGGGACTCCTACGGTACCCTATCATCGCGGTGAACGATGCCGATACAAAGCATTTCTTTGATAATCGGTATGGTACGGGTCAGAGCACAATTGATGGGATCATAAGGGCTACGAACAGACTTTTGGCTGGCTCTGTGTTCGTAGTGTGTGGGTATGGGTGGTGTGGGAAAGGTGTGGCGATGAGGGCCCGGGGTATGGGGGCGATCGTGGTGGTGACTGAGGTTGACCCACTGCGGGCGCTCGAGGCCACTATGGACGGGTTTCAGGTTATGCCGCTTGCTGAGGCAGCACCGATTGGGGATTTCTTTACGACCGTGACTGGAGACATCCATGTGATCAGAAACGAGCATTTTCTGTGTATGAAAGACGGTGCGATTGTGTGCAATTCTGGCCACTTCAATGTGGAGATCGACCTGAAAGGGCTTCAGAAGGTCAGCAGTTCCAAGAGAGTGCTCAGGGAGTTCGTAGAAGAGTACACCCTCAACAATGGTAAGCGAATATACGTACTCGGAGAGGGCAGGTTGATAAATCTTGCATCTGCAGAGGGACACCCTTCGAGTGTCATGGACATGAGTTTTGCAAACCAGGCCTTGTGTGTCCGTTACATGTGCGAGAATGGTGATAGCTTGTCACGTAGTGTCCATCCTGTCCCGCCGGATATAGATCGTGCCATAGCGAGGCTCAAGCTAGAGTCCATGGGGGTGAGAATCGACACCCTTACGGAAGAGCAGCGTGCATATCTTGCGTCATGGGAGATGGGGACCTGAGCTGCTGAGCTGACCCACCGCGGTGCCTAACGTTAGTGCAGCATTGGAACCTGTGCCAATGGTGTGCAAGCAGCGGAAGGGAGCTACGAGGTGATTCCGATTGTTTCAATTGTGGGAAGATCGAATAGCGGTAAAACCACTGTGCTCGAAGGCATTATCCGAGAACTCGTTGCTCGTGGATATCGGGTCGCTGCGGTCAAACACGACGTCCACGGGTTTGAGATCGATCGAGAGGGCAAGGATAGCTGGAGGTTAAAACAGGCAGGGGCACATACGGTGTTGATTTCTTCTCCTCGTAAGCTAGCCGTTATCGAAGATGTAGATCGTGACCTGGCGCTCGAGGAGATCAGAAGACGCGTGCACCCTGCCACCGATATTATACTCACCGAGGGATACAAACGGCAGCCATTCCCTAAGATCGAGGTGAGTGTCTTTGGCGATTCGAGCGAGCTCCTTTGCACCAGGAGCGACAATCTCATAGCGTGTGTCGCATCCCGTCCTGTAGCAGTAGATGTCCCTGTATTTTCCGAAACAGGGATCGCTGCTCTGTGCGATTTCATCGAAACGCGATTTCTTGCTCACAACACAAGGCATGTGGTTGAAATATGGAACGATGGGGCGCGAATCGCTCTCAATCCGTTTGTTGAGCGACTTATTCAAAAGACCTTGCAAGGGCTTCTTTCCACGTTAAAGGGCGCATCCTCGCTCGGGGAGGTTGAGATTCGACTCCACCACGGGAACAACCAGGAACGCTCAGAGAGTGATCCGGTAGAATGACACCGAAACCTGCTGCCCAAGGGTAGTGTGATATGCTGCGCAATGGTGGAGCAGTTGTCCTTGCAGGAGGACGAAGCACGCGCTTCGGTAAGGACAAGGCCTTTGAACGACTGGAGGGAAAGGAGCTCATACAGCACGGATTGGATGTGCTCAAAGCGCTTTTCGGCCAGGTCATTGTCATTGCCAATACCCCTGCTCGATTCCACCGGTTTGACCTCGCCGTTGCCTCTGATGTAATAGAGGGAGCAGGTTCCTTGGGTGGCATCCTCACAGGACTTGTTCACGTGCGGGCTGAACGGTGCTTTGTGGCAGCGTGCGATATGCCCTTCCTGAATCCCCGGTTGATTGCAGCTCTTTATGAATGCTCGGCGCAGTATGATATCGTTGTGCCCATTGTTCGTGGAGAGCCGGAACCGCTCCATGCGGTATACTCGAAGCGCTGCACGGCTCGGATCGTTCAGATGATCGCCAGGAAGCAGTACCGTATCGTGGACCTCTACAGCTATGTGTCCACATTGAGGGTCGAGGAGGCAGAATGGAGACGTCTTGATCCTGAAGGATTGAGTTTTTTCAATATAAATACACCCGCTGATTTCGACATGGCAGTACAAAGACTACACCAACAGCGCCTCGCACTACAGAGGCTGCCAGAACACGCGGGGGAATCGTAGAGAGGGGCACAGCGTCCCTGCCAGGACACCGCAGTTCGTTTGCTAAAAGGTACTTCGAAACGTATCGTAGCCCTGGGGTGGGGTATCTCCAGTAGCTGCGACGGGCTTCCAAGAGGCAACTGGTTTTCAAGGAGATAGGGATCTCGGGGTTTTGTCACGCAGGGAGGGAACAGGGCATCATGAGTATTCTTGTGGTTGGTTCTGTTGCCTTGGACACCATTCGGACCCCCTTTGGCTATGCAGAGGAAACCTTGGGTGGGTCAGCCACCTATTTTTCAGTAGCCGCTCGCTTTTTTTCAGACGTGCAACTCGTTGCTGTAGTAGGTGAGGATTTTCCTGATGAACATATAGCCTTTCTCGCCTCCCGTGGGGTGGACCTAAAGGGGCTCATGAGGCGGCGGGGAAAGACATTCCGTTGGACAGGGGAATATCTGCTCGATCTGAACGAGGCAAAGACTATCAGGACGGAGCTCAATGTCTTCGAACATTTTAGGCCTGTAATCCCTGAGGAATACAAAGATGCCGAGGTGGTGTTTCTCGCTAATATCGACCCAGAACTCCAGCTCGATGTTGTCAGACAGGTCTATCGTCCGAGACTTGTGGCATGCGATACGATGAACTATTGGATTTGTCACAAGCCCGAGCAGTTGAGAACAACCCTTCACCACGTACATATCTTCTTCCTCAACGAGGCAGAGGCACGGCAGTTGTCAGGACACTACAATCTGGTCAAAGCGGCACGCACCATACAAGGCCTTGGTCCTCCCATTGTGGTGATAAAGAAAGGAGAAAATGGAGCGCTACTGTTCCATCATGATGACATATTTTGGGCGCCAGCTTATCCCCTCGAAACGATTTTCGATCCTACTGGTGCTGGCGATACATTTGCAGGAGGCTTTATCGGGTACGTGAGCCAGGAAAAAGATCTCAGCCCTGCGACCTTGCGGAGGGGACTCGTGTACGGAAGCATTCTTGCATCTTTCAACGTAGAGGATTTTAGCTTACGGCGAATGACGACCGTGAGTATGGATGATATCCACCAACGGCTCAGAGAACTTCATCTCCTGACGTGGTTTGAAGCACGCTAGTAATCCTCTGAGCAGTGGCAATGGACGCTGCCTATGTCTTCCAATGGACGTACGAGGAGAGAACCATCGGCTGAAGGTGTGGGAGCATACTTACGGAGGGCACGCCAAGCCAAGAATATCACCCTCGAGCAAGTTGCCCACATAACAAAGATCAACATCGCGTACCTTTACGCAATAGAAAATGATGAGTTTGACAAATTGCCGGCCCCTGCCTTTGCAAGGGGGTTTTTGAGGCTGTATGCCCAATGCGTTGGTGTGGATCCGGACGAGATCGTGCTCAGATTCAACCGTACACTCCAGGATGAGGAACATGCTGCTTCCCACGATCGTACCGCGAGGCGGCTGCGGCTGTCCTGGAAGCTGGTAGCGGCATGTGCGATAGGAGGTGTCTGTCTCGTGGTGCTACTCGTACTCACCTCAACGGTGAGAAAAATACCGGAAGCGCCTGTCCAGGAGACACGCCCTGCTCCACCAAGGGACCAGGTGATCGAAGAACCGGTGGCTATAAGCGAGCCTCAGGATCAGGAAGTCGTTACTGATGTACCAAGTGAACCCAAGGGACAGGAAGATCAAAAAAACGATGAGCATGGATCAGTATCATCTGTTTCTTCTGCGACCGAAGCCCGCCAAGAGACTCCACAACCAGTAGTCCTGCTTGTCCATGCGCATGAGAGGACGTGGCTCCGTGTGGTCATAGATCATAGGCCTCCTTTCGAGGTCATGTTGCAACCTGGCGATCAGGTACGCTGGGATGCAGCTGAAAAGGTGCGGCTGCGGATAGGCAATGCCGGGGGCATACGAATTACGTGTAACGGGGTCACCATGGAACGGTTGGGGAAGAGTGGAGAGGTCATCGAACGGGAGTTCCCCACGCCCTCTGAGTGAATGTCGCCGGTACGACACGTACGGTTTGTTGAGACGCCGTTATCCTTTGCTTGCCTGACTGACGAGGGATCCAGCCTGTGGCACGTCATAATGAACGCGCCTTGATCATAAGGACCTGGGACATAGCCGAATCTGACCAATTGGTGTCGTTCATTACCCCCACGCATGGGAAGCAGCGAGGGATTGCAAAGGGCGCCAAACGAAGCAGGAAGCGTTTTGGGGGTCTATTACTGCCGTTTGTCTTGGTATCTATGCAGTATATTGAACAGCAGGGTCGGGAGCTCGTGAGGATAGAGACCTGCGATTTGATCCACTACTATCATGCCATCTACGAAAATCTGCGCAAGCTTTTGGTCGGTACGTATTTCTTGGAACTGGTCGATGTGGTGCAACCAGAGGGTCACAATGCCGAGGATCTCTTCGAATTACTGGTCGCTTGCTTCGACCTCCTCGAGGCACAGATCCCCACCCAGGTGATGGTGCGGGTGGTCGAGTTGAAGATGCTGCGGTGTGCAGGGCTTACACCAGTGCTGACCGCATGTGTTCGTTGTAGACGGATGCTGGGGACATCAGGAAGATTTGGATTTTCACTGACCGAGGGAGGAGCGGTCTGTGGCGATTGCGTGCGACAGGGACCTGTTCATCAGTACGTGTCCGCAGAGACCTTAGGATTCCTTGCGGCAGCTAACGACGCGACGCTACAGGATTCGGTGGGTATTGCGTGTTCCCCCAGGATACTTCACGAAAGCGCAAAGATCATATATCCTTTTATGACTTGTCAGTTGAACAAGGATCTTCATGCAAAAAAGGTGCTCAAGGATGTACTGGAGCATATCGATGAGGGTGTGGGTCGCACGGGTGCATGATATGACAGTACCCTTGGAGGAGGCAGAGACGACGTGCTCGTACAAGAGGTGATCATGGCACTGAGCCGTTACTGGGCTGACCGAGGGTGCGTGATAGAGCAACCCTACGATATTGAAGTCGGCGCAGGAACGTTTCACCCGGCGACATTCTTTGGTGTGCAGGGAGCAAATCCCTGGAACACTGCGTATGTGCAGCCTTCCCGTAGACCTACCGACGGTCGCTACGGAGAAAATCCAAATCGACTCCAGCACTACTACCAATTCCAGGTGATCATGAAACCTTCCCCTATGGACATCCAGGACATATATGTGCGGAGTCTGGAGGCATTAGGGATTGCACTGGGTGAGCACGACGTGAGGTTCGTAGAGGACGACTGGGAGAGTCCTACATTGGGTGCGTGGGGTCTAGGGTGGGAGGTATGGCTCGACGGGATGGAGATCACACAGTTCACCTATTTTCAGCAGGTCGGGGGCATTGATTTGAGGCCCATTTCTGTGGAGATCACGTACGGAATAGAACGTATCGCCATGTACTTGCAAGGAGTAGAGAACGTATTCGATTTGAAATGGTCGCCGCATGTCACTTACGGAGACATTCACTACGCAGGGGAGGTCGAATTCTCGCACTACAATTTTGAGGAGGCCGACACTGCGATGCTGATACGATTGTTTGACATGTACGAACGCGAGGCCCTCAGCTTATTGGATCGCCATCGCGTTCGGCCGGCCTATGACTATTGTCTGAAATGTTCCCATACGTTTAACCTTCTTGATGCCCGACGTGCTATTGGGGTGGACGAACGGACGGCTTACATTGCAAGGGTGCGTGCTATAGCCCACCGCTGCGCAAAGGGGTACGTGGATCATGCGCACGCCTATAGCTGGAAAAGGGGCGCTCCTTCGGGAGAGGGACTTGCTTCGGAATGAGTCGTGATCTTTTGTTAGAAATCGGAACAGAAGAGCTGCCAGCGGGATGCATTGCGCCGGCACTGAGCGCGCTCAAGGCGAGTCTCGAGGAAGTATTGAGACGAGCTCGGTTGAGCTACTCTGAGAGCGTGGTCATGGGTACGCCGCGGAGATTGGCCATCCTGACCAGGGGAATCGATGAGCGGCAGCAGGATAGGGTATCTCAGATACTGGGTCCTCCAGTAGCAGTAGCATTTGATGCAGCGGGTGAGCCGACAAAAGCAGCACGCGCATTTGCGTCAAAATGGGGCGTGGATATGGCTGCGCTCACGGTCGTACGTACGGACAAGGGTGAGTACCTTGCAGTTGACAAGCGCGAGGAGGGAAAGGAAACGATCTCCATCTTGAGCGAAGTCCTGCCCGAACTCATCACCTCGATTCCATTTCCAAAATCCATGCGATGGGCTGACCTCGAGGTGAGATTTGCACGGCCCATCCACTGGATCGTTGCCCTGTGGGGACAAGAGGTGGTTCCCTTCACACTCGGTAATGTGAAAAGCGGCCGTCAGACGTGCGGTCACAGATTTTTAGGGCCACAAGAACCTGTCGAATTACGCGATCCTGGGGAGTTTGAAGATCGGCTCCGTTCTCTGAAGGTCATCGTTTCTCCAGACGAGAGAAGACAGATGATCGTGGAACAGATAAAGAAGATTTGTGATGACATCAGAGGAGATGCGATTCACGATCCTGAGCTCATTGAGACGATTGTGTTCTTGACAGAGTATCCTGTTGCGGTCTGTGGCCGATTCGATGATCGTTTCACAGCGCTACCAGAGGAGGTTCTTATCGCAACCCTCAAGGATCACCAGAAATGCGTTGCGGTCCGCGATCGTCAGACCGGTAGGCTCATGCCGTATTTCATAGCGATCAGCAATAACGAAACACCGCACATGGACATCGTACGGAAAGGAAACGAGCGCGTGGTCAAGGCCCGCCTAGAGGACGCATCCTTCTTTTTCCAGGAAGATATGCGCACGCCGCTCGAAGAAAAAAGCGCGTTGCTCAAACATGTCGTCTTTCACAAACAACTTGGGAGTACGTACGAGAAAGTGCAGAGGATCGTATCGTTGGCGGGTCGTATCGCCGATGCACTGCACGAGGTCGACAAAGAGGTGGTACAGAGGGCAGCGGCACTATCCAAAGCGGATCTCGTTACGCAGATGGTGGGAGAGTTTCCAGAGCTTCAGGGTGTTATGGGCGGGATCTATGCACTGCATTCAGGGGAGCCGCCTGAGGTCGCTATGGCGATTCGAGAGCACTACATGCCTGCTTCAGCAGAAGATGGGGTTCCCCAGACACTCGCTGGTGCGGTGGTGAGCATCGCTGACAAGCTTGATACGCTTCTTGGGTTTTTGGCAATCGGTGTACCGATGAGCGGGACTGCAGACCCGTTCGGACTGAGGCGACGGGCAATAGGGATACTACGGGTGTTAATGGACAAAGAGATCGATCTAGACATTTCCTTCCTGATCTCGGAAGGGCTCCGGACTTTGGAAAACTATCTCGTAAGAGAAAAGGACGAAGTGGAGAGGGAGGCTGAAGAATTCTTCAGGATACGTTTGCAGCATCTTTTGATAAGCCAAGGAATATCTCAGGATACTGTAGATGCAGTACTGTCTTTGCCGTTGACGTCGGTACCTGACGTGCTCCACAGGGCCAGAACACTGACCGAGATGCGATCCGACAGGGAATTCGAAAAGCTTCTTATCGGTTGTAAGCGAGCAGTAAATATCCTGAGACAGGCTAAGAAGGAATATGGCTTTACTGAACAGGATGCACTGGTAGTTCCTGCGCTTTTTGAGAAGCCGGAAGAGCACGAGCTTTACCAGCGGCTCACAGCGATAAAAGCAGAGGCCGAACAGCGGAAGATCCAAAGGCAGTATCGACAGCTCTTAGAAGACCTGGCGACATTGAAGGATCCAATCGACCGTTTTTTCAATAATGTGATGGTGCTGGTAGAGGAAGCACCGGTACGTCACAATCGGTTGGCGCTGTTACATGAAGTCGCCTGCCTTTTCCGGGAAGTTGCTGATTTTTCAAAGTGTGCAGAGGTCCGTGAGATTTCATGACAAAAGGTTGTGTTACGAAGCAGGGAGGATGTTCCGTATGAGCAAGAAGACCAAATATGTGTACTTTTTTGGTGGCGGTAGGGCAGAGGGCAAAGCCGAGTGGAAGGAGCTGTTGGGTGGCAAAGGAGCGAACCTTGCCGAGATGACAAACCTAGGGATTCCTGTGCCGCCGGGCTTCACCATTACCACCGAAGTGTGCACGCTGTACTATAAGAACAAGGGAGCCTATCCCCCTGGCCTCAAGGAAGAGGTGGCAAGGGCGATGGCTCGGGTCGAAGCGTGTATGAACGCCCGTTTTGGCGATCCTCACAGCCCTTTGCTTGTTTCAGTTCGTTCAGGAGCGCGAAAGTCAATGCCAGGGATGATGGAAACTGTCCTTAATATCGGTTTGACCACAAAGACCATTCCAGGTCTTGTGGCAAAGACGCACAATGAACGATTCGTCTACGATGCGTATAGAAGGCTCATCATGATGTACAGTGATGTGGTTATGGAAAAGGCCCGTGGTATAGAACCCCCTGAGGGCAAGGGCATCCGCCAGATCCTCGAAGCTGAAATGGACAAAATGAAGAGGCTTCGAGGAGTAACCAATGATACCGAGCTCACTACCGAGGACTTGAAAGAACTTATTGCGATTTTTTTGAAGAAGGTCCACACAGTTCTGGGCAGACCATTTCCCGACGATCCACAGGAGCAATTGTGGGGTGGTATCGGTGCTGTGTTTCAATCCTGGAACGGAAAGCGAGCGGTGGCGTATCGAAGAATCGAAGGTATTCCTGATGACTGGGGGACCGCTGTCAATGTCCAGGCAATGGTGTTCGGCAACACTGGCGAGAATTCAGCCACAGGCGTTGCCTTTACCAGAGATCCTGCAACAGGCGAGAACGTCTTTTATGGCGAATGGCTTCCGAACGCCCAAGGAGAGGACGTGGTAGCAGGAATCCGCACGCCTTTTCCGCTGAACGAGAAGACAAAACAAAGCTCAGGAAAGGAGTTGCCCTCACTGGAAGAACGGATGCCCAAAGTGTATCGCCAGCTTGAATCGATACGAAAGAAACTGGAGCGTCACTTCAAAGACAGCCAGGACATCGAATTTACTATCGAGAATGGCAAACTATGGATGTTGCAGACGAGGGTCGGAAAGCGGACCGGTACTGCTGCAGTAAGGGAGGCCGTCGAGATGTGCAAGGAAGGCCTCATCGATGTGAAGACAGCGTTGCTGCGGGTCAACCCAGAGCAACTGGACGAGTTGCTGCATCCAATGATCGATCCTGCTGCCGAACGAAAGGCCCAGGTGCTTGCAAAGGGACTTCCCGCAGGACCTGGTGCGGGTAGTGGACAAATAGTGTTCAGTGCTGATACGGCTGAGCAGTGGGCCAAGAACGGCAAAAAAGTAATACTCGTCAGAAACGAGACCTCTCCTGAAGATGTCCACGGTATGCACGTGGCAGAGGCTATCTTGACGGCAAAAGGTGGAATGACCAGTCACGCAGCCTTGGTGGCGAGGGGATGGGGAAAGTGCTGCATCGTCGGGTGTGGGAGTCTTCATATCGATGAAGGTGCACGGTCTGTAGTGGTGAATGGCACGACGACACTTAAAGAGGGTGATTGGATCACCTTGAATGGTACGAAGGGAAACGTCTACCAGGGACAATTGCCGCTGCTACCAGTCGATCCAGAGAAGAACCCCTTTTACCGCCAGCTCATGAAATGGGCGGACCGTGTGAGGCGGTTGGGCATACGGACCAATGCCGACAGGCCCCATGATGCCCAGACAGCAAGACGTTTCGGGGCAGAGGGTATCGGTCTATGCAGGACCGAGCATATGTTTTTCGATCCACAAAGGATTATGGCGATGCGGGAGATGATCATCGCTGACGATGAGGCCTCGCGCCGTCGGGCAATCATGAAGCTGCTCCCATACCAGAGAAAAGACTTCTACGAGATCATGCGTGTGATGCAGGGGCTGCCGGTTACCATACGGCTCCTTGATCCGCCACTGCATGAGTTCGTCAATTTGAACAAGACGCAGGTGAAAGAACTCGCCCGACAACTCAAGGTAGCGCCCAAGAAGCTCCAGGCCCGAATCGATCGACTGCATGAGCTCAACCCTATGCTTGGTCACAGGGGATGCAGACTGGGGATTACCTACCCAGAGATATCCGAGATGCAGGCTAGGGCGATCTTCGAGGCAGCGGCTTCGCTCACGAAAGAAGGCATAAAGGTACATCCAGAGGTCATGATTCCTGTGGTGGGCCTGAGCAGCGAATTTGAGCATCAACGTGCCATTGTTGAGCGGGTAGCCAAGGAGGTCATGAAGGCCTTTGGTGTTCGCTTTCCATATCTCATAGGAACGATGATAGAGATACCGAGGGCTTGCCTGACTGCAGACGAGATTGCTGAAAGGGCTGAATTTTTCTCGTTTGGAACCAATGACCTGACGCAGACGACCTTTGGATTTTCCAGGGATGATATCGGTTCCTTCTTACCTGATTATCTTTCGAAGCACATACTCGCCAAAGACCCGTTCCAGACTATCGATGCACGAGGTGTGGGACAGCTAGTCGAGATGGCTGTGCAGAAAGGCAGAAAAACCCGTGCTGGATTGAAGGTTGGTATCTGTGGAGAACACGGAGGTGATCCGGAATCCATTGCTTTCTTCCACAGGGCGGGTTTGGATTACGTAAGTTGTTCACCATACCGTGTTCCTATTGCGCGACTGGCTGCAGCCCATGCCGCACTGAAGGGGCAGTAGGAGGGTGTTGCTTAGACCAGTCGAGATGGGTACAGGCTTTTTGTGGAAACCGCAAGGAGAAAGCCACATGAGGGAGCCTACGTATGCCACGGCCACGTGTGGGATTTCCCATGCAAACAAGGGAGGCTGTTATGCTGCGGTTTCTCTTTGGAGTAGTTCTGGGAGTCATCCTTACGCTTTATGTGCAGGCGAGAGGTGACGCGCTTCTCAGGGCAGTGGGTTTAGATCCTCACGTCGTGCACAGCCGGCTCAAGGTCGTCCGTCAGGTCGGCCACGCTATTTTCAAGGATGATGTCGACAAGGAGAGAAGGGACAACAGTCGGCAGGTCACCCAGCAGAAGTAATCTCTTTAGAACGGCCAAACCCAGATGTGTATCCCTTTTCTCGTCGTCCGAGGCCCAGGGCACATCCGTAGGCCAGCTCACCTCCCAGACCGGCTACAGCATGGCCTGGAGAGGTGCGGGTCGTTTGTGCCCTTCATGAGGACACTCGCGAGAGCAGTTCGAGAAACGCACGTTCATCGAGCAAAGCGATACCTTTTTCGCGTGCCTTCTGGAGTTTACTCCCTGGAGCCTCTCCCACTACCACGTAGTCAGTTGATGCAGATACATTGGATGAAACCTTTGCTCCCAGCCGCTTGAGGCGCTCTTGGGCTTCCTGACGTGTCATCGTTGACAAGGTGCCTGTAAGTACAAAGCTCTTGTTGAGCAACGGCAGGTGCGCTGCAGTAGAAGGTGGCTTCGTAGACTCCTCTTGCATGCTGATGCCGGCACGAAGGAGTTGCTCCACGACATGACGATTCGCGTCTTGTCGGAAGAATGTGAACACGCTCTCTGCTATTTGCGGGCCTATTTCCGGGATCGATTCCAGCTCCTCTTTCGATGCCTCCATGAGTGTCTTCAGTGTACCGAGGGTATCAGCAAGGACCTCGGCTACATGCTCGCCGACATATCGTATCCCGAGCCCGTATAGAAATCTTTTCAAGGTCGTCTTTTTACTCTTTTCGATTGCGGCGAGAAGGTTTTGGGCGCTCTTTTGTCCCATTCGCTCAAGGCCGACAAGCGTTTTCTCGTCTAGCCGAAACAGGTCTGGAAGGCTTGTCACCAGCTTTTTTTCTACGAGCTGGTGGGCTAGTTTATCGCCCAAGCCTTCAATATCAAGGGCGTACTTCGATGCGAAGTGTTTGATTCGTTCCTCGAGTTGAGCAGGACATTCAAGACCAGTGCACCGCGCTACTGCCTCTCCTTGGGGCCGGACGGCTTCTGCCCCGCACACAGGGCAGACTGATGGGATTCGAAACACCTTCTCGGTTCCGGACCTTCGTGAGACCACAGGGGCCACAATTTCAGGGATGACGTCTCCTGCCCGTTGGACCACGACCCAATCACCAATTCGTATGTCTTTCTTGTCGATCTCGTCCTGATTGTGGAGTGTTGCCCTGTTGATAGAGACACCACCCACACGTACTGGCTCAAGGATGGCAACAGGGGTAAGTGCCCCTGTCCGGCCTACCTGTACAATGATATCTTTGATCTTTGTTATCTCCTGCTTTGGCTCGAACTTGACCGCAATGGCCCATCGTGGACTGCGAGACTTCTCACCGAGCCGTTCCTGTAGGTCGCGACGATTGACCTTGAGTACGATCCCGTCTGCTTCGTACGGGAAGCTATCCCTTTGGGCACTCATGGTTTTATAGTACCCAATGGTTTCTGCAATCGAATGACACAGCCTGTTGGCCGGATTGACCCGCAGTCCCCAGCGCTTCATCTGCTCCAGGAGTTCCCACTGCGTCTTGGGCCGGTATCCTACTATTCTTCCGACACCGTGGAAAAAGATCTTGAGTGGACGCGCTGCGGTAACGGAAGAGTCGAGCTGGCGAAGCGATCCTGCTGCTGCATTCCGTGGGTTGGCAAACAGCGGTTCGCCACTGCGTGCACGGGCAGCGTTGAGGGATTGAAAATCTGCCTTGTCCATATACACTTCGCCACGAGCCTCAAGCCGCTCTGGAATGTTGACCCCATCGGTCTCGAGCAATCGCAAGGGAACAGTCTTAATCGTTTTGAGGTTCAGTGTTACATCCTCTCCTGTGGTTCCATCTCCTCGTGTAGAACCCACGACAAAGATCCCGTGTTCATAGACAAGCTCGACTGCTACGCCGTCGAGTTTGATCTCTGCCACATACGAGATCTCCTCCGTACTTCCCAGTGCCCTCTTGATTCGTTGATCGAATTCGAGGATCTCTGCTTCGCTAAAGGCATTCTCGAGACTCAACATAGGGACTGAGTGGGGGACGGTTCCAAAGACAGATAAGGGGGGAGCACCCACACGTTGGGATGGAGAATCAGATGTGATAAGATCAGGGTGAAGCCTCTCGATCTCGCAGAGTCTTTGCATCAGCCGATCATATTCGGCGTCGGATATGATTGGATCATCGAGGACGTAATATCGAAAGTTGTGGTAATGGATATCCTTTTTGAGTTGTTCAAGTTCTTCCTTGAGAGATCGCTCAGCCATTGAAATCCCTGGTAGCTACTCCGGGACATTGGGTGCCACCAAAATTATAGAGAGGCAGGAAGGGCTTTGCAACAAAGATGCCCCGATCTGGTATATAGGACAGAGGAAGGATGGTGACCTTTCGCTTTAGACCAAGCCTTATCTTCGAGATCACTGACCAGTGCAATCTTGCATGCTCATTCTGTTACGAAAAAATCCGTCGGAGCGCTCGATCAGTCCCGACTGACGTGTTTGCTCGCGTGTTAAAGACGTATAGACCGCTGTACCTCCAGGTGACTGGTGGTGAAGCGCTGCTCCATCCACAATTCGAAGCGCTGCTCACGTATGCAACAAGGAGGATCCCTCTCGTGCAGATTACCACAAACGGTACGCTGCTGGGCGCTAGGATCCAGTTTCTACGATCCCTCAAGAGAAAACCCATGGTTGGGATATCCCTCGATTTTGCAGACGAGCGGCACGACGTGGTGAGGAAGCACAAGGGACTTTTCAGGACGATTGATACGCTCATTCCTATCATGAAGGATGCGAGGATTCCTGTTGCCTTGTCCAGTACTGTCTTTGGGCCAGGAGTCGTACCAGAGGTTCCCCACGGCAACCTCGATGCAGTACCTTCGTTGATCGCTTTTAGTCAAGGACATGACATCCCTATAAACATCCAGTCGTGCTCACCTGCAGACACACAGACACGGATCGAACTCGGCAAGCTCCTGTGTGCTTCTCCCTACAAGAAACTCGTCAATACCAGGGGATACCGCGAACTCCTTATACGAGGTCACGACGGGAGATGTCACTTCAATGTGCTCAACGTGTCTATCAGCGCTCAAGGAACACGGTTGCCGACCGAGTACGGGAACTGCTACTTCTGCAAAGACTGCCTCGCGTGCTACTATAGCTGTGTGTGGGAACCAGCACTTCTGCTGCGACCGCATCTCTTGCCAGGCCAAGCAGCACACCTTGTGAAGACGCGATTTCATCTGTCTCCGATCGTCAGTCAGATTAGATCGTGGTGGTCGCTGTAGTCGGCGAGGAAATGACTACTGTCAACACCAGGAAAAGGGTACACGGTGTCGCATAGGCAAGCAGTTTCGTAGTGCGCATTCACCGGATGTACGAATGGGTACCACTTGTTATGCGCTGTATACAGAGTAAGGATTTTCCGTGTTCATCACAATGAACTGCCACATCCCGCCTCATACTACCTGTGTGAGCTCTTCATGACGTACATGAAACTCTAAGATGCATGTCACGCGGATGTAGCGGGGGAGTACCTGTCATGAACGCATGGCACAGTCATTACACCGAGACCCAGGTAATCGAAGCGATCGAACGTCTTGTCTTTCCCTCAGTGTTCTACTTCGGGACATCCACCTCAGGATATCAGTCCGAAGGGGGCTTTAACGGTGTAGATGAGCCAAAAAACAACTGGTACTACGCTGAAGCTGACGGTGTGGTGGAACGTACCGGACAGGGGTCACGGTTTTGGGATCTGTATACAGAAGACCTCGAGCACGCGGCATCAATGGGATGTAATGCATTCCGCCTCGGCATCGAGTGGGCCAGAGTGCAGCCTGAGGCTGATCCTCACATAAGAAGACCCCCTCCTTTTGATGAAGGGGCACTGGACAAATACGCGGCCATCATAGCTCGATGCAGGGCCTTAGGTATGCTCCCTGTGGTAACCCTTTTTCACTTCACTCACCCCCTCTGGCTCGGACTTGATCCATGGTTCGACCTGGAACGTATGGTGGGCCTTTTTACCGCTTACGTGGAACATACAGTAAAAGGTATCAATGACCGGCTTGTCAGATACCATCGGGTTGAGCCTATTTCCTACTACATCACGATCAATGAGCCGATAATGGTACCACTTGCGTCCTACCTGTTGCGGGTTCATCCAAGGGGAAAAGGTAAAGGAGGCAGAAAGGACTTTGTACGCTCCTTTGAACACATCCTATTGGTCCATATGGCTGCGTATGAAACGCTCCACAAGGTGCACCAGCAGTATGGCTGGCAACGGCCAATCGTTACAAGCAATACGTGGACAAGCTATGTGTACCATATGGATATGATGGTACTCGACATCCTTTTTGCGGCCAGACGGGGTATAGCTATTGAGGCCTTTTATAGGTATCTCTCCGATCGCAGAAGGTGCTTCTACGAACGGCTTTCCTCGTGGCAATGCAGGAAGGATCTTTCGTTGGTTCAACAAGGGGCAGAGAAGACAGTTATGTACATTATGGAACTCTTGTTCGGAAGAAGACCCCTCGGTCGGCTTGTGGAGAGGGCGCTCCTAAGCCCTGCGTATGCACCCTGGATGGACGTGTGTGCGTTCGATTACTACGACCCGTTTCCTGCAGACTATGTCGCTTCGAGCGGCTTTGGCCGAATCAGGATGAGGAAACATCCATGGGAATGGTGTGTAGTGCCTCACGCATTGGGCGCATTTATCGATGCATATGCCTCTGCCGTTGGTGATATGCCGCTTCATATCGTAGAGAACGGTATGGCTTACCCGTGTAAGCGCAACGAAACGACAGCCGGACCGAGACCTGACAACGCAGACCGAACCGAGGTCCTCAAGGCACACCTTTATGAATGTCTCAATGCCCTGAACCGCGGGGTGTGCCTGCAGACATACTTCTATTGGACCCTGTGCGACAACTATGAGTGGGGTAGCTTCACGCCTCGTTTCGGTATGCTGGGTGTAGAGTACACGCATGGGGCTCGAAGGCGTGCATCTGATATGGCAGGACATAATACAGCAGGTGCCTACAAGGCCATTATCAGTGCGTTTCTCCACAAGGACAAGGACCTCCTCAAGGAGGCGTTCTTTTCTAAGACCTATCCTTTGCTTTTTTGATACAGTAAGCCTGCTCTAGAAAAGAGCAAGCTGCGGATCACGGCGAGCCTTGGTCCTTTTTTTTGACTCGCACGGCTCGAGTACTTCGAGAAGTTCCTTGGGGATATCATTGATAAAGGGTGTCGGAGGACTCTCTACCATTTCACCGAACAACAAGCGACGTCTTGCTCGGGTAACATACAAGAGCCGAGATGCTCGCGTCATACCCACATAGAAAAGCCTTCGCTCCTCTAACGGATCAGCAGGATGCTTTCCTACTTGGCAGGGCAACAACTGTGCTTCACAGCCGACGAGGAATACTACTGGGAATTCAAGCCCCTTTGCAGCATGAAGCGTACACAACGTAACGCGCTCTGCAGAAGGATCGATAGTATCTGGCTCGCTATCGAGCGCTATATCCCTGAGTAATCCATCCATATCAATGCCGTATCGCATAGCGCCTCGCAGGAGTGCCTGGTATGCATCGTTCCAGTCACGATCCTCGGCAGGGAAGCCGACTATGTCAGGGAGCCTTTCCACAATCTCTGGAAGATATGCATTGCCAGGAACCATGGTGCTCCTGAGATGTTGGAGTTTTGAGAGCACATCTTGAGGATGACGTGGACAATACTCATTGAGCACCTGTGAAGATATCCAGTCGTGGGGTTTAGCGAGCAGTTTGAGTGTAGCCGTCAGCACACGGGAGCAGTTCTTTCTGTGGGCTGCGCTTTTTCCTCCTTTTTGGTACGGGATACCCTGCTTTTGAAGGGCCTGCTCGAGCATCGGGGCCTGCACACTCAACCGATATAGTACTGCGATATCACCAAAGCTTGAACAGAGTGGTTGCTCCTCCTGCCGGACCTTGTTGGCATAGATCGACATATGATCGGTGCCACCCATAAGTCGCTCGATTGTCTCTGCAACAAACATCGCCTCTCCTCGTTCACTCGACGCACTGAAGTATCCGATGCGAGGTCCATTATCAGAAAGACCCTGTGCCGCAATCAGCCTTTGCTGCTGCCACCGGGGCTCGGAGCGAACTGTAGGGGTGGTCTTGTACGCCTCAGTCCCTCGAGCGTGGTGCGTGGTGGTTATACCTGCCGTGATTACTGCTAGGGAGGCACTAAGGATAGAGGCTGATGATCGATAATTCCTGAGCAGACGAACCTCACGGGCCTGGGGATAGTCAGCCTTGAACCTGGAAAAATATGCAGGTCGGGCACCTCTAAAACCATAAATGGATTGATCTGGATCACCTATCACGCATAGATCTGGATTCCCAGGTGCCAGGAGTCTCAACAGGTGATACTGAGCATCATCTATATCCTGGTATTCGTCCACACTTATTGTCTGGAATCGTTCATGGATGGCCTTGAGAAATGGTGTATTGGATGAGAGTAGCAACACCGCTCGTGCGACAAGATCGTCGAAGTCCAGCGCACCAGCCTCGTTGAGCATATCTTGGTAACGACGGTATGCCTCCATAAATTCGTGGTCTTCGCTCAGCACGCTTTTATCATCGTCCGGATACATCAGCGAGCGCTTGGCCTTGGAGACGCGCTCTAAAAAAACAATCCTCTCAGTCCCTGTAGAGGACGGAAGTGCCTGCCTGAGCAAAAGTTCCTGGTCCTCCTGATCCAGGATCGAGAAATCCCTGGGTAGTCCTATAAGGGAGGCACCTTCACGCAGCAAGTCTGCACCTAAAGAGTGGAATGTCCGTATGGTAAGCACGTCTGCAATGCTGGGATACTCGAGAAGTACGGCGAGACGTTGGGACATCTCACGGGCTGCCCTGTTGGTGAAGGTAACTGCGAGTACCTTTTGTGGATCTATACCGCACTCTCGTATCTGATAAGCAATTCTGCAGGTCAGCGTCAGGGTCTTTCCTGTGCCTGGACCTGCAGTGATGATCAACGGACATCCTACCGTGCAGACAGCTGCTTGCTGTTCAGGGTCGAGCTGTCCTAAGAACTCGCGGGTCCATCCAGAAAGAGGTTTTCTTGCAGAAGGGAGTGGGTAGTCGCTGGACAAAACTGAGTGACTCGTCTGAGCAACGTCAGGTTGGTCAGCAGGAAGAGGGTGGTCCTTTTTTTCTGTAGCTATGCGGAATGTGTCTTCAGCATTTGGCTCCAGGAAGGTGAGATGACCCTCGAGACGTGTTCGCTCTTCAGGAGTAAAGATTCTGATCGCACCGAACTGACCGTCATAGCCAGCTTCGATGGTCAGCTCTCCGGCCCTTACGCGACGAATTGCTTCTGCAGTTACCGGTCCCCCGACCTTTTCGATTTCTTCGAGGGGACATTCCCTAAGAATGGTCAACTCTGGTCCCAGCCGTTCGATCATCAGTTCGCACCGCTCTAGGACCTTTTTTGTCTGGGGACCAAGATCGAGTGCCTCTCCTACGATCTCAGCTAACGAGACAAGCCGCTCATAAGGGAGCGCCCCCTGAGGTCGCACACCCTCTGGTCTGTCTGCCAGCGCCTCTACCCGGTGCATCACGCCCACGGTAAGTTTCTTCCCACACAACGGACACAACCCGTTACGCCTCACGGTTTCCTTTGGCTCTATCCTCTGGTTGCACTTTCTGTGTCCGTCGAGATGGTACTTGCCCTGTTCTGGAAAAAACTCAATCGTGCCGAGGAATCCACCTGTCAAGGGATCTTTCAAAGCTTCCCTTATCGCAGAAAACGAGGACTCACACGCAAAGAGATTGGCCTCTCTTCCCACTTTTTCAGCTGAATGGGCATCGGAGTTCGAGACCAGAGCAAATGAATCCAGCGCAGAAAGACGCCAATTCATAGCAGGATCTGAGCTGAGACCGGTCTCAAGTGCAAAAATCTCAGAAGTCAAATCCTCGAAACATTCTTGAAGAGAATCGAATCCTGACAGCGATCCCAGGACAGAAAACCATGGGGTCCAGATGTGCGCCGGTATGAAGATGGCCTGAGGAGACAGATCCAGTAGTATCTCGAGGAGCAGTCTGCAGTCGAGTCCAAGTATAGGTCGGCCGTCTGAGGCGAGATTTCCAAGGCGTTCTAGCCGAGCCGAGAGCAGGTCTGCGCGCTCAATATCTGGGAGAAGGATAAGTGAATGCACCTTCCTCACTCGACCGCCCTTCTTGTAAATGCTGCTTATTTCGGTAGAAAGAACAAAGCGAACCGCACCCGAGCATGAGGGAGGCACTCCATCAGAAGCCTCCCTCGTAAGGTCATCCCTCAACCGGTAGAGACCTTCTTCTGCTGGTACAAGACACCCTTTGATCTCGTCTCTCCATCGAGGGTGTGTGACGTCGCCGGTTCCTACAAGGTAGACGCCTTTGCGGAGCGCTGCCCTGTGGAGCTGGACGAGGGTGAGGTCCTTGCTTGTTGCTCGAGAAAACCTCGAATGGATATGGAAGTCTGCTAGGAATCTCATTGCTTCTGCGCACAGCCCTCATTGTGTGTTGGTTGATGGGACGTACACGTACCGTTACCATGTTTACGTCGATACTGCAACATGGTGTTTTCTTGTTGGCGGGCGTTTCAGTAAGGTGGAGATGGGCTCGAACAAACGAGGGTGCACAAGAGATGCAGATTGTTGAATGTTGCGATACCGGAACATGGCACGGCATGACTATCAAAAAGATCACGGTAGTGTCTTCTTCGAGCGGGTTTTCAGTTACTCTTATGAGTCTCGGAGCCACTATTACCTCGGTTGTGCTCCCTGACCGATCTGGCATCCTCCAAGAGGTAACCCTAGGACACGATGACTTTCAGGGATATTTTTTACTGCCTCGCACATACTTCGGTGCAACGATAGGTAGGGTGGCGAATCGTATTGCTCGAGGAGAATGTATCCTGGAAGGAACGACGTACCGGCTTGCGAAAAACGATCGTGGCATTCACTGTCTCCATGGCGGCCACAGAGGCTTCGACCAGGTGGTATGGGACCTCGAATATGCACGCCAGCTCCCCGGAGACGAGGTTATGGTTACCTTTTCTTATCGTAGCGAACACATGGAAGAGGGATTCCCTGGTACGCTCTCCGTACAGGTGACCTACCTGATAAAGGAGCTCACAATCGACATAGGGTACCGCGCGACTACCGATAGGACTACGATCGTGAACCTTACAAATCACACCTATTGGAATCTTGAAGGTCTTGATCGTTTGGCTGTAACGACATGTCTAGGCCATAGGGTCTGCATCCATGCAGATGCATATCTTCCTGTAGACGAGACGCTCATACCTACAGGCGAGATCGCACCGGTTGGCTCTTCTGGGCTCGATGTGAGGACTCCAAAGGGCATTGGTGAGGTGATCGCTCGATGTGGCGACATAGATCTCTGCTATGTACCAGCCCCGACAGGAGCACTACGGCCTGTAGCTGAGGTGTATGCGCCTGGTTCAGGTCGTGTGATGACGGTAACAACTGACCAACCGGGTCTTCAGTGGTACACAGGCAATTTTCTCGAAGGTGTGCCTTATCGTGGCGGGGTTGCTTGTAAACATCTGGCGTTCTGTCTGGAGGCTCAGGGGTTTCCTGATGCCATCCACCATCCACACTTTCCTCAAGACATACTCACTCCTGATACAGCCTACCTTCGTAGGATAGTATACTCATTTGCCAGTGAGTGAATACCTTTGGCGTGCCATGTGAAGGCTTACGCCTCGGGTGCAGCATGTAGTCCTTGGGGGCCGTAACAGCGAGATGATTCGTTACCTGTCCTGGATAGGTGGTAGAGGCCTTCTGATCGGGGCTGCCATTTTGCTGTGGCGAATGCCGTAGAAAAAGTAGATGGTGAAGCCAGTGAACAGCCAGGCAAAAAATCGCGCCCAGGTAATCTTGGGCAGTGAAAGCATAAGACCAAAGCAGAACCCCATGCCAAGAAGAGGAATCAGCGGGACCAGGGGACAACGAAACGACCGCCTCATTTCAGGATGCGTTCGACGAAGAACAACGACGCCTCCACATACGATGGTAAAGGCAAATAGGGTACCGATATTACACAACTCTGCTGCAGTGCCAATATCGATAAACCCTGCGAACCCTGCTACAACGAGGCCAGTGATTGTTTGCGAGACATATGGTGTACGGAAGCGAGGATGCACTTTTGAGATCCAGGGCCAAAGGAGGCCGTCCCTGGACATGGAGAAGAATATACGGGGTTGCCCCATGAGCATAACGAGCAGAACGCTGGTGATGCCGGCAACTGCCCCTGCTGCTACTAGGGCAGATCCCCATCGGAATCCTTTGAGGATCAAAGCGTGTGCAACAGGTGCTGGATGATTGAGGTCAGTATAGGAGACCATGCCTGTCAGGACGGTGGCAACGGCGATATATAGAAGCGTGCAAATTGCCAAAGAAAGGATAATCCCGATCGGCATATTGCGCTGAGGGTTCTTGGTTTCTTCAGCGGCAGTCGAAACTGCATCGAACCCGATGTAGGCAAAAAAGACTATTGCTGCACCGGCCATCACGCCCTTAAAGCCAAAGGGAAGGAAAGGCCTCCAATTCTCAGGGGACACATGAAAGCTCCCCACTACGACGAACACGAGCACGGTGACGACCTTCACCAATACCATAAGGCTGGTAAAACGGGCGCTTTCTTTTATCCCAATAATCAGGATAGTGGTGAGCACAAGCACAATGCCCAGTGCTGGAAGGTTGACCAGTGATCCAGTGAGCGTGTCTGGTGCAGTTGCACACCAGCGCTCTGGACCTATTCCAAGCTCGTGGCACAAGAGCCATTGGTATGAGGCTGCCTGGGGGGACCCTGTACACCAGGATGGAAGATGCAGACCTGCAGCCTTGAGGATACTCACGAAGTACCCTGACCATCCTATGGCAACGGCAATCGAGGCCACTACATATTCCAGGATGAGGTCCCATCCTATGATCCATGCAATGACCTCTCCCATGCTGGCGTAGGCATAATTGTACGCGCTTCCTGCAACTGGGATTGAGGATGCCAGTTCTGCATAGCACAGCGCGGCGAAGACACAGGCAGCACCTGCTACGACAAACGAAAGGATGACGCCCGGCCCAGCGAGACCTGCACCCACACCGGTCAGGACGAATATCCCCACGCCTATAATGGCGCCAATGCCCAAGATAGTGAGGTCAAAGGCATTGAGTGTTCGATTGAGCCGGTGGTGTTCGATATCAATTTCCTCGAGTATATGCTCCAGGATCTTGCGACGAAACATCCTTTTCACGATCGAGTTCCTTTTCTCCCTTTACTCGGTAGATGGGTGCCGCATCCCTACAGTAATTGCACATACTACCATCTTTTCCTTCATGCAGAAATAAGGGATTAGGATGAGGGCTCTGGAAAGGTCAAGCATGGATGTATGCATCAATGGTGTGTGTTTGTAAAACGCACTGACCAGACAATCTCAGGATGCTGACAGATGTGGTTTGAAGGGCATGCGCCTGGAAGTTCGACAATGGAAAACGCCAAGGTACTGATGTTTCCTTCTGTGGTGAGGACCTTATCTTGCACCTCATAGCCTTCGGGTGCGACCACCGTCGATTCCCGCGCCTCGAAGGTATCAGGAACATAAAGGGTTATACGGTGCGTGAAGGGAGCAAAGGTCGTACCGACCGAGCCTTCTTGTATCCCTGTCAGTGTAGCAGTGGTGGGATCCCACGTGAGGGAGTGAATGACCTTGACCCCTCCCAGGATGTGTCGGTTCGTACCGAGAAGCTGCGGCCGACCAAGAGGTGTGCGAAGGGTGATGACACGAGCTGTACGGGCTGGGATCCTGACTGAGATCGTACCCTGTACCTCACCCACTACTGTTTGCTCCCAGGATTCAAAGGCAAGATACCGTTCATGTGGATCGAGCCCTGCATCTGCAAGATGGACCGTGATTTCCCTTTCTCCGTCAGCCAGCCAACACGGAGGAAGGACGCTGAGGTCTTTGTTCATGCCCCAGTTTAACAGACCGAGCACATGATATGGCTCGTCAAAATCATTGACGGAAAGGGACCACACTTCTGGGAACTCTCTGGTGAACAAATCGAGTGGCCGCCCAGTTTTCCCGTACACAGGAAGTATTCGACGGACAGTGTCAACAGCTTCGGGACTGAGATCGACCAGACGATCACCTAGTTTCACCAATCCTCCCTGCATGACAACCGAGGTGGCAAAGGTCCTGGATTCGTCGATTGTCAGTGGAGGTATTGTCGGATCTCTGTGGGATCGGAAGAATATGAGATCTGGGTGATTGATCCAGACCCTCCCATTGAGGTAGTACCGCCTTGCAGCATCCCTGTACATAGGCTTGAGACCTTGATTGTCGATGACAGAGATCGGATCGTAAGGGTCGGCAGAGGTGCCTTCCCATGCGGGCATTGTATCGAGGGTGAGGCGCAATGAATCGACAAGGCCCATGTTGTGTCCTACCAGGGCTACGTTGAGGAAAAAGACGTTGTCCCCTAACGTATCCCTGAGAAGTTTTATGCCGTTACGGTAGAAAGCAAGCCGTGTGAGGGATGGATCGTACCAGTCTTCGGTCAGCATGACCCGATAGGCAAAGTCGAGTTTGAGCCATTGGATGCCCCACTGAGTGAGGCGCTTCATGAGCGCTGCCAGATGCTCCTGAACAGCTGGTTGCGAGAGATCGAGATGAAGCGCTTCCTCTGAGCCCAGGAGTCCTCCACCAATTGGTGGGGCAAACCATTCTGGATGTGCTTCGAGGATGTGCGCACCGGGCTGTGCATCGAAGGCACGTATCCACAGGCCCGTCCTGAATCCAAGGGCTTGTGCGCGCTTTAAGAGCCACTGAATGCCGTTATCGTTTCCATGGTCTGGAAACCGTGCCTTGTTAACTTCCCAATCGCCGACAGCATCCTGCCATCCATCGTCTATCTGAAAATATGTCATTCCCCAGCGTCGCAGTTCTCGATCCGCGAAGTCCATATTTTCCAAGATAACCGCTTCGTTGATATCAGTCCCATAGCCGCCAGAAGCACTACCGCCGGACCAGGAGTTCCACCCTGCGGGAACACCAACGTCTGGATGACGCTGAGTCCATGTGGCAATACCGAGCCACGTCTTGAGTCGATCTGCGTATGCTTCAAGGGCCAGATGGGGGCTTGCCTGACCGACGTCTATGACCATTGTCTCCGAGGTCAGACTCTCTCCAGGAGCCAGTATTTGTGCTGGATCATACTGACAGCCTGCTTGCACGCTAAGGAGGGAACGTGTGTTGCGTATAGGTGTTGTCACTACGATGGGTTGTCCGTTATCAAAGCTCACAAAGCCAATCAAGAGACTCTTCCCAGTAGCCTGATTGTAGATAAGGCTCGACCAATTGGAAAAGCTTGCCATGGTTCCTGGATAGATCGGTACGATAAAATCAAGATAGGTGAGTACTCCATTTGTGAGGATGCGAAGATCGGCAGTGCCACTGCAGGCAAGTCCAGCAGAGGGCAACCCTGTTGAGAGTGGATAGAGGGCACCGATTCGCAACGGCAGCTCAGTAGTGTTCGATACGGTGAGCCACGAGATAATGTAACGTTGTCCATCGAGCACGCTAAACCATTGGAAAAGGGTCGGATGGTTGCTGGTGGCACGCCTCTTGATACACAATGATGTTCCCTGACCAAGGACATTCGAGCTCTCCTGGACGTGCCACGTCGAGGTAGCCTCATCTGAGCTATACCATCTTGTGTCAGGTAAGACTGCCCTTGAGAGCACCATTGCTTCAGCGTCGCGGATAGAGAGATCACCTGAAGAAGAGCTGCAGAATATACTGTAGGTTCCCCGGGAAAGATCGTAGGAGAGATATACATGTTTGTTTCCGATGATGATTTCCTGTCCTTGTTGGAGCACTTGGGCTGCATCTGTTGTGAAAGGGGCAGGGGAATGACCAACGTCGGTTTGGTAATGGGTGTCTTGTGAGCAACCAGTAAACACCAACACAATCATTACGGCAAGGATCGCTTGGCAATGTTCAGTCAGAACCGAAGCACGTCTGCAGAGCGCGCTGTATGACATCATGATCGATAGACACCAATTGACCCTAATGAAGGGCCCATCCTAAAATTGCATGCCACTACTCTACTACACTGCGTTCGGCAGCAGCAACTCAGGTAGGAAGATGAGGAGAGAGGGTCAGCGCGTGCTTTTGGAGCCGACCATAGAAACAGCTGGTCAGCCAGAGGGAACCCGGCACAGGGGCGAGTGCCGATGTTGTGGAGATGGGGATGAACCACAGGAGTGAACTACCACATCGATGCTTACGGGCTGTAACCTTCAGTGAGTAGGTGCACATGAGCTACTTTTTTCTAAGTCTTAAGATCCTATTGGGTGTGGGCGTGGCACTTTTTTATATTGCTGTGCTCTACCCGTGGGCTGTGAGACTCTTGGGGAATGTTGCCCGTAGGGAGTGGGAGACCAAACGGCCATGTTCAGCCGCCTATGTAGCAATTAGCCTCGGTATGCTCGTGCTGCCATTTGGTGTCCCCCGATTCTTGGCACCTGTCCGTCTTTTTTATGCCGCAATGGCAGTCTTGACCATCCTCAAACTGATAAGCTACCTCAAGGAGCACGGCTGGCCTCGCCGTCTCCTTGCCCACCAGGAAGACTTTACTGCATTCATGCACACATACACCATCAATTACCCTGAACGACCGGAACCATGTGAAGATGGTGAATCGATGGCTGAGCCCCGGGCTCTCAAAAGGAGGGCATACCTAATCTGTGCACTGGTGGGCGCTATTGGCTTCTTAAACGTGTCATTGGCTCTGTGGCGGTATACTCCTGCTCCGATAGTAACTATCGCAAAGTTTGTGTGTGTTGTCCTTCTCCTTCAGGCCACACAGGATGTGCTGCGCGCACGTCTTATCCGTAAGGGCTTAAGGCCAGACCTCGTGCTCGTGGATCTTCGGTTGTTCTGGTCTAGGACCTTTGAGCTTGCCATGTTAAGGACACATCCTATGCTCTACCGGTGGCTGCTCAGATATCTGTACGTGCCGTTGGGGGGAAGGAACCATCCCATACGAAACATGATGCTCTGTTATGTATTCAGCGGCATTCTGCACGAGTACATGCTGGCGATCGCGTCTATGAAGCTCTCTGGTCTCTGGTTTGCCTATTTTGCCGCCAATGGCCTGCTTGTCTGTTGCGAGAGTGTAGTGAAGCCATCAAGAGAGCGTCTTCTTATCCGTCTCGGAGAACGCTCCTTCTGGTATCAGGCAACTGAAGTGCTTTTTCGTCTTGTCAACCTGCTGCTTACCTTGGCCCTTGCGCATGTGTTGTTCATGGGACTCGATCAGGTGATTGTATTTCACAGATGAGATCTGCGTGCGCTATGAAACAGTGCTGTTCATGCCACGGCATGTCCTTGACAAAGGCGCAGGAGAACACGCGCAGGGTGCTCGTAGACGTGCTTCATCTTCATGGCACCTTTTACCGCAGAGAACGGCCTGGTTATTGAAATGAGAAGCGACGAGGATAGTCGTGTGTGATGTAAAAGAATGTTGTCTGTGTGTCATTAAGAGGAACGGAGAAATCGAATCGAATGCTGTAAATTCGGCCTCCTCTGACATCTTCGATTGTTGCTGTAAGAAACCCGTTAGATCTGCTCCTGCCAGGATAGGCGAGTGAATCAGTCATAAAAAGTCGTTCCAATGCACTTTGTAAAAACGGTTGCGTTAACGTTCTGATACGCACGCTGCTTGGTCCGAGGACCTCCAGCTCAGGTACATCCTTACTGACGGTGAGAGGATAGGTTCGAAATCGTCCCTTTGACGTCATGACATCGAAGGCATGCTGTAGGGCGAGTACGTAGGCCTCCGAAGGGAGGTTGATAAAGACCACATTGACGGGCGATTCTACGTCTTCGAGCTGGCGTGAGGTTTCTCGAACGATCCTTGTCTGGAAGCCAAACACGGTATGGAATGAATCCCTTTTTAGGACCACCCCGATTACTGGCACGACGACCCAGAGCACCATAAGAAAGAAGACAATCGGGATAGAGAGCTTTCCGAAACCCCGTACGTGTATGAGCCTGACGAGATAGGTTGCGATGAAGAGCGCAAACGGGGCTGCAGGCACATAGAGGTGGCGCGCCTGCGGCACAAGAGGCAGGATCGGGAGCAAGCAGACAATCGTCCAACACCCGAGAAATAGAAAGAGAGGTTGTCTCATCAGCCTCTTGCGTATGAGAGGATAAAAGATCACACAGGTACAAACTGCCATGAATAAAGCGACCATGACGAGCATGGAGAAATGTCGATCGTTCTGCCCGAAGGTCTGATGTGAAGGAAACGGCACGAGAAACAAGAGTCCTGAGGCGTAGTACAGCACGTTTCGTGTAACAGCAAGTACTGCAGCACCGAGAGTTTTGGTCTCGTCGAAGATAGCGTAGTAGCCTGAAACTCCATAGTCGGCGCTCACATAATAGAGCACGAATCCTAGGACGGCTCCGCAAAAGGGTGTGTAGTATTTCCCAGCTTGTAGCAACCCCGGCCATTTTTCAGGATGTGTCTTTCTCCACACCAGAATGTCGTACAGCACATATGCCGCAAAGGATGAGGCACCACTTTCCCGGGAAAGAAGCGCCAGTACAAAAAAGACCCATGCAAGGGCACCCCATCGCGGCTTTTCGGTGTCTCTGAAACGGATGTGGGCCCAAAGGCCGATCAGACTGAACAGCACGACAAGGAGCGATATTCTGTCTGCGATCCACGCGACGACAAAAGAGATGGCAGGATTGCTGGTAAAAAGGAGTGCCGCAAGAAAGGCACCACGGGTGCTCTTGATGAGGCGTCTGCCTAGCATACCCACAACAACACACGAGAGACTATGGAGTATAAGATTGGTGAGATGGTAGCCGAAAGGATTCTTGTGCCATATGAGGTAGTCGAGCCGCAGCGATAGACTACTTAGAGGGCGAAAGAAACGAAGCGCGGCATCAGGGCTTGTCCACCATGGCACCACGTAGGGATAGCGTTTAGTTGTATCTGGATCGATGAGTTCGTAAAGGTTTACCTTTTTGGGATGTGCTGAATATGACTCGCCGGATAGTTCCTGGATGAAGAAAAAATCGTCGCACATGAAAGGAAGAGAAAGTGTAAAGGAAAAAAGCACTAGGGGCAGGCCTGCTACAGCAACGATAAGAAGGGACGTTCGCATCTGTTGCCTACCTCCTGGAGCACACGAACCAGCTTATAGCACTTGCCGGCCAGAGCCGCCATATCGAGTCACCCGGCCGTACTACGCAATCCATGGGTCTGCAGCCCGTGCAGGTTCTGCCGGCAAGGATTTGCATTATCACAACCCTCTGCTAAAATTTCTAGTCTACATGCCGTGACTCGCCACCTTTTTTTGAGAGTGAATTTCAGGCTCAGAGAGGTGAGCATAGACAGATGGTGCGAAATTGCTACTTGTTGCTTTCAAGAAAGGAAAGCGTCGTTCATTGCCGATTGAATTCACGTGCACAGGTTCGCTACTGGAGGTGTGAATAGCAACCCCTATGGTGCAGGTATTAGAAACCCATCGCTCCCTCCGTCCGTCCTCTCGCCTTTGGCTTCATATCCTGCTGGTCAGTGGTCTGCCCTTTCTGTTGTATAGCTTCCTGCTGTCGTTTCCTTTCATGTGCGACGATTTCTGCTTGGTCGCCCAGCTTTCAGGGCAGTCGTATGGGTCACAGAAGAGCGTGTTGAATCTATATGACCTTATTCAGCCTGACCTTGTCCATCACTATCCTGAGGTTGTGCCGTGGTGGACGAGCCCATCTATGCAGCTTCGTTTCTTACGGCCACTGGCAAGTCTTTCGCTCTACCTTGATTATCTCATGTGGGGAAAGGTTTCTCTTGGATTCCATCTTACCAATGTCCTCGTTCACTGTGCCTCCTGCCTTGTCATCTTTTTTTTGGGACGCTTGCTCTTTAGGGAGACCATGGCTGCGCTGTCGGCTGCTCTGATATTTGCGTACCATCCGTGTGTGGTCTTCGGCGTCCAATGGGTGGCTGACAGAAACGGCCTACTCTCCCTCTTCTTCGGTGTGCTGGGCCTTTACCTACATATACGCTTCCGACAGGAGGTTAGACGACGCTGGGAGATTGCAGCTTGGTTGTGTTTTGTACTCACCTTTCTGTCGAAGGAAAGTGGTGCGGTCTTTCTTGCTGGATATGCTGCCTACGACATCTTTGTCTGGAGAAAGGAGCATCCTGAGCAATGGTCGGGTATCATCCGACTGGGATGGTATTACCTGGCCTTTTGTCTCCCGCTTTTCATTTTCATTGTGTACTTTTCAATGTCAGGATACGGCATTGTGGGGAGGTACACTGTGTTCCATGAAGGCTGGCCCGTTACCCATCTGCTTGCCCATATGGCAAAGAACGTATTTCTGTATCTCATAGCTCTTCTTTTCATATTTGTCCCGGTGAGCAATCGAATTGGCGAGGTGCTTTTTGAGCGTCCGCTGGTGCTTCTGTCTTTTATGGCGATGGTTGTGCTTGCGGCGATCCTCATGTATCCCGCCTTCAAACAACGACTTTTCCGTGACGGAAGGTATTCCTTTCTTGTTGTGTGGCTCCTGGCTATTCTGATGCCTTTGCTGTCGATCAGTCCGTCCAATAGGTATTTGTACCCTGCCGTAGCCCCTTTCGGACTATTTATGGGTGCATTTCTTTCGAGGGTGAAGCGCACAAGAGGCTTTGGGAGGTTTACTACCATAGTGTTTGTCGCGCTTATTCTCTATTTCACTGCTGTCCCGATCGCGATGACAAATATCCTCAGTGCTACGTTGAAAAATGACTACGGTATGCAGAGCCGGATTGTTCAAGAAACGCTGTCTTATATAGAGGAGGAGAGACCTAGCGCACCTTTGGATGTGGTTTTCATCAATCTTCCCTACAGCTGGCTGATCTTTGGCTTTCAGTTCGCTTTTGATTTTCAAGTGGGAAAAGGAATCGTGCGCACCTTCCCTTTGACGGTGAGCAAGGATGTGGCAGCAGTCGAGATCCTCGGAGATCGTACCTTCCGAATTCAGGCCGGGAAACGACCCTTTCTCGGAAGCGAATACGAGCGGATGTTCATGACAGAGATGGTTAACAGGGAAGGCTTCACGGTATCGCATCCTTTGTTTAAGGCAACCATAGAGAAGGTGGTGGACGGTCATATCACGAGCATTTTGTTTGATTTTACCCGGCCGTTTAGCGATCCTCACATGAGGTTTTTCTTTATCAAGAAAGGTACTGTCTATCCTGTGTTTGTCACTCAGGGTGGCGGTCAGTTGTCGCTGTCGCCTGAAGCGCAGGCTGATGGCCATTTTATCATTGCGACAGCCGAAGGCAGTGCGAAAGCCGATTGATAATGCTCGAGCGCCTTGACCTCTTAGTGCGATACGTCATGGGGTACAGCTGGGGAAAGGCAATGACTCCTTGAGGGACAATTCCATGAATACGAGCGGAGCCTCCAACAACACCGTGCCTGCCAGATCCTTTGCTGTAAGCCTTTTTCAACTCCTTCGTCCAAAGCAGTGGACGAAGAATATCTTTGTCTTTGCCGTCCTTATCTTTTCTCATGACCTCTTTGTTCCTCGGCAAGTAGCAAAGGCTCTGTTGGGATTCGTCATCTTCTGTATCATTTCTAGTGCCGCCTACGTATTTAATGACCTTATGGATAGGGAGCAAGACCGACACCATCCGAGAAAGTGTATGAGACCTATTGCAAGTGGCAGGATCTCGCCCCACGCCGCTGTTGCTATCTTTATAATGCTTTCACTTTTGGGCCTTGCAGGCGCTGCAGCACTCAATTACCGCTTTGGAGGTATCGCCTTGGTGTACCTGTTGATCAATGTTGGGTACTCCATCTATCTCAAACGTGTCGTGATACTTGACGTCATGATCCTTGCTTCTGGCTTCATGCTGAGATTATTCTCAGGTGCGGCGATCCTCGACGTAGCGATGTCTTCTTGGTTTATCATTTGTACGATCCTTGTATCGCTTTTTCTCGGTCTTGGGAAACGAAGGCAGGAGCTGGTCATTATGGGCGACAGGGCAGCCCAGCACCGTGATGTGCTCAAGCACTATACCCCTTACGTGCTCGATCAGATGATCGCGGTGGTCACTGCGTCGACACTTATTTCCTATGCTATTTACACCATTTCAGAGGAGACGGTTCGAAAGTTCCAGACACAAAACCTTGTCCTCACCTTGCCCTTTGTCCTGTACGGTATATTTCGATACCTCTACCTCATCCACAGGCACGGCAAAGGAGATAGCCCCACCATGCTCATGCTGGAAGATGTTCCCATGATGATCAACAGTGTGCTTTACGTACTGACAGTGATTGTAGTGATATACGCGTGATGGTGCTCGGCTTTATCGTCATTTGAAAAACGCAGTTGTTATTATGGTCGATACGCTTGTAGTGCGCGTTCCGGCAAGTGAGATGTTTGTCGGGCTGTTGCTTTGTGTATATGGACGTTGCTCCCTCGTTGACCTGCCTTTGACATTTCATGTTCGGTTCCTTAGGATCTCTGCGGCAAGGCGCACTGGAAGATCAGAGCGGGTATGTTGTGTGCGTGGGGGGAAAATGGAGCGCTACGCCGGTGGAAAAAAGGGAAATCAGGGTGGAACAACATGTACTCGCCCAGTGGCGTAGAAAGCTGATCCTTGGTTTTATCCTGGGCCTCGCTGTGGTCATAGGACTGTCCTTTTACGCAGATCTGCCCGAGTTACTTGAAGCCTTTCGTCATTGGCGATGGATGTATCTTCCTCTTGTGCTGATGTGCGTCGTTAGTAACTACGCGCTGAGGTTTTTTCGCTGGCATTACTACCTGAGTGTCATCGGAATCGACAAGGTGGACTGGAAGGACAGTCTGGGGATCTTTCTTTCTGGCTTTTCGCTCACTATGACGCCTGGTAAGGCAGGTGAGGTACTTAAGTCGTTCCTTCTGAAACAGGTCCACGGTACACCTGTGAGCTATTCGGCATCCATCGTTGTGGTGGAGCGCCTGACCGATGTGTTGGGTATGGTGCTCATCGCCTCATTGGGGCTCGCAAGCTACCATTTTGGATCGAGCGTTCTTGGCCTTACGTTGGCGCTTTGTGTGCTCTTTGTCGTCCTTGTCCAACAGCAGACGTTGATACGCCGAGTGTTCGATGCCGGCGAGCGGCGAGCAAGAGTGAAACTCTTTGTAGCTCCAATGCGCAACCTCTACGAAAGTACCTACCTCCTGCTGCGGCTCAAGCCACTCCTGGGTGGAATTGCGATCGCAACCGTGGGGTGGGCTGGCGAATGCGTAGCCTTTTTTCTGGTCTTGGTCGGGTTAGGCCTGCTTCCATCTGCAACGCTTGCATTGCAGTCGGCTTTTATTTACGCACTTACCACTCTCGTCGGTGCTGTCTCGTTCCTCCCTGGAGGACTGGGGGCTACCGAGGCCGGGATGGCAGTTCTTTTGACCCGCATGGTGCACCTGGGAAGGGATGCCTCTGCAGCGGCTACCATGTTGATCCGTTTCGCCACGCTGTGGTTTGCCGTAGTGCTCGGGTTTGCGGTACTGGGCATTTTCCAAAGAAGCGTATCGGCACGAAGCCGCTCCATCGATGCATGAATGCGACTGGCTCACCTGCTTATCTAGCGTGCCACTGTCTGA
>FWPU01003316.1_pt1 | contig 41077 bp, 40 predicted proteins | sample 2228361 | NCBI WGS metagenome assembly FWPU01 (sample SAMEA103939777, study PRJEB20133) | metagenome | reverse complement strand
GAGATGGCTGTATTATGCCAGAGGGGCTTCGCCATTTCCTTAACTTGATACATATGGGGCGCAGTACACTGCGCCCTAGCCGCCACCACGGAAGATCCACCGACTTCTGATTGGCGCATCAGCCCCGAGCTTTCGGCAGTCAGCTCGAAGCTGACGGCTGATGGCTCGAAAGCAGCCTCTCCACCCAGTTTTGTCGGGCGCTCTTAATACATCCTGACCATCGTTTGCCAACCCGCCAGCGGAAAGCGAATTTGCAAAAGGGTTTACAAGTCCATCAGTCTTCCCTTTTTTATTGCATGCGTCCAAGCCTTTGATGAAGTTTGTCGCCTGGGTGAAAAATGTGGTATAAAACTCTTCGCTGCCCAGATAAAACCACCCGCGCAGAGGAGGGGCATATGTACATTGATCCTCGCGATCATTTTTTGAATCTAAGTCCGGGCAAGCTGATGGGCCTCGGGCACGTCGCCGACGCCTCGGGCCGGTTCAAGGTGCTGGCGCTCGATCAGACCGGCGTATTTCGCAAGGCCTTCGGCGGCGATGTTGCCCGAATCGGCCGGGCGAAGCTCGAACTCACGCGGACGCTCGGGCCGTATGCCAGCTCGGTGCTGCTCGACGTGACCACGAGCGCGCGCCAGGCGATAAACAGCGGGGCGCTGCCGAGAGAGGTCGGCCTGGTGGCACGCCTGGAAAAGGGCTGCGACCCGGGAGACTATGGATACGAAGAGACGGGGTGGAGCGTGGCCAAGATCAAGCGCATGGGGGCCAGCGCGGTGAAGCTGCTCGTGTACATGGACGTCGATAACGAAAAATACACCCGCGCGCAGCTCGAGTTCGTCAAGCGCACCTGGGAGGCCTGTCTCGAGCACGACGTCCTGCTCATGACCGAGGAGCTTTCCTTCCCGCGCCTGGACGCTGCCGAGCCGGACGCGAAGGCGCCCGCTTATCAGGAGCGGCGTGTGAAGAACATTCTGCGCTCGGCCGAATTGATTGGGCCTTACACGGACGTGCTCAAGCTCGAATTCCCGGGCGAGAAATATCTCTCCGAATTGAACGACATCGCTTGCCGGCCGTGGGTCCTGCTCAGCGCCGGAGTCGATTTCGCGCTGTTCGCAGAGCAGGTCGAGGCCGCCGTGAAGGCCGGAGCAAACGGCATCATGGCCGGGCGCGCGATTTTCAAGGAATGGCTCGACCCGGCATCGCAGTATTTTCAGAGCGCCGCTTTCCTCGAAGGGGAGGCGGTGCAGCGAATTCAGCAGCTTGCTGAAATCGTCAATCGACATGCCGCCTCCTGGCTCGACCGCTATCGCCTCTCGCGCGATGAGCTGGCATCTGCGGTCGAGCCCGGCTGGTACTCCCCCTCAGCCGCCGGGCCGGAGGCGGGCGTGAGAGTCTACTGAAATTGAGAGGGGGAACATGCAGGATAACAGCTTACCTTCGGGCCGGTGCGACCGAGTCGGCATTCTGGTCGGCGGCGGCCCGGCGCCCGGCATCAACGGCGTGATCAGCGCGGTGACGCTGGAGTCGCGCAACCGTGGCCATGAAGTTATCGGCATCTATGATGGCTTCTACCGGCTCATGGCCGGCAACACCGAGCGCGTCAAGCCGCTCGACCACGACGACGTTTCGCGCATCCACTTCCAGGGAGGTTCGATACTTCACACCTCGCGAGCGAACCCCGCGAAAAAGCCCGAGGACCTGGCGCGGGTGGCGGCCTCGCTCGAAGCGCTGCGCATAGGCTACCTGGTGACCATAGGCGGCGAGGATACCATGTACGCCGCCAGCCAACTGGCGAAGCGCGTCGGCAGCCAGATGAGGATCTGCCATGTGCCTAAAACTATAGATAACGACCTGCCTCTCCCCGGCGAGATACCGACCTTCGGCTTCGAGACCGCCCGTCAGCTCGGCTTCGACCTGGTGCACAACCTGATGGAGGACTCGCGCACCACCAACCGCTGGTACTTCGTGGTCGTGATGGGGCGCTCGGCCGGCCACCTCGCCTTAGGGATAGGCAAGGCCGCGGGAGCGACGCTGACCATCATACCCGAGGAGTTCCCCGGGCCGGTCCACCTCCATACGGTCTGCGACCTCCTGGAGGGGGCTATTTTAAAACGGCGCGCGCTCATGGGGCGACGCGACGGCGTGGCGGTGATCGCCGAGGGGCTGCTCGAACGGATACCGGTGGACGAGCTTACGGTAATAGAAGGGGTGCGCATCGTGCGCGACGACTACGGGCACCTCAGGCTCACCGAGATGGACCTGGCCTTTATCCTCAAGACCATGGTCGAGCGCCGCTTCGCCCAGCGCGGCCAGCCGATCACCATCGTGCATAAGAGCATAGGATACGAGGTGCGCTGCGCCCCTCCGGTCGCCTTCGACTGCGACTACGTGCGCGACCTCGGCTACGGGGCCGTCGAGTTCCTTTTGAACCCCGATACCCAGGCGGCCCGGCTCAACGGCGCCCTGGTCTACCTGGAAAACGGGCACCTCAACTACGCCGGCTTCGACGACCTGCTCGACCCGCAGACCGGCAAGCCGCGCATACGCCTGGTCGACGTAAGCAAGCCGTCATACCGGATCGCGCGCGAATACATGATCCGGCTCGAGCGCGAAGACTTCGAGAACGAAGAGAGGCTTGCGGCTCTGGCCCGCGCCGCCTCGACCGCCAGCCACCCCTGCAGCGCGGAGGAGTTCAGGGGGAGATTCGAATACCTGGTGAGGGAACTGCGCGGCGGGATTTGAGGGCGGGAGACAGAGTATTAATCCCGATAAAACCACCTGGGTACTGGTGTAGCAATGATTGAAAGGTGAAGAGCACAGGGACCCTTTTGCCCCTTACGCCTGACTATACATGAATTTATTCCGGCTCCTGACTTCTTGTCTTTCGACCCAATTGTTTTTGCTTTCCTTTCTCCTGAGTAGTAATATTAAATCGAAAATAAAAGGAACCATAACCGAGGAGGCGCAAGGTGAAGTTCCTGGAAAGAAGGCGCAGAACTCGCTTATATTCTAGGGACGAGTTCGAGGAGATGCTGCAGCGCCTGGCCTCGGTGTTCGAACAATCTGGAACTCTCTGCGCCTATCTATTCGGATCGTATGCGCGCGAAGGCGCACGTCATACCTCTGACATCGACCTGGCTGTTTGGATCGAACCGGTCACGGCTGAACGCTACCGCCGGTTGTGGCGCGCCGTTTATGAGGCTTTGGGGACGGAGCGTTTTGATCTGGCCCTGCTTAACCAGGCCTCGCCGATGTTCGCTTTTAGCATCATCTCGGAGGGGCGGTTGATCTTCGCCCGCGACGCCGAAAGCCTGAACCAGATAGAGCACCGCCTGCTCCGGAACTACCGCGATACCCATTATCTGCGCCGCAGGCAAAACCTGCTTCTGAGGGAGAAAATTGCCGGGTGGTATTCAAGCGGGAGAGCGTGGTTGAAAGGCTAAAGGCCCTGCAAGAGGTCCTGGCCAGGCTTTCGTCCCACCAGGGCCTGTCGTTGGAAGAATATCTAAGCAAACCCGATATTCAGTGGATCGTCGAGCGCGGTTTGATCCTGGCGGCCGCCATAATTTTCGACATCGGAGACCATATTCTTTCCAGCGTGTTCAGCGTGAGCGCAGAGGAGTACGAAGAAATTCTCGAGAAGCTGAGCACGCAGCGGGTCATCAGCAATGAGCTGTGGCAGGAACTTAGAGGAATGGGTGGATTCAGGAATATTTTGGTTCACGGCTATCTGGAGATCAATGCGGCGCTGGTATACCACAACTTTCAGGAGGCCATGCGCGCCTTCCCTCAGTTCATCGCCGAGATCGAACAGTGGCTCTCCAAATTCCAGCAGCATAAGTGAAGATAAATCCTGACTCCCGCCGCTCGGCTAAAAGCTGTGCTGCCCGACGGCACGGCCCGGAAAAGTTTGGCTAAAACCCGCCGGATTTTTTTGACTGCAGGAATATTTTTTGGAACAATTTTTACTACAAGACGTAGTAGACATTCGAGGGCGGAGAGCGCGATATGGGCTCAAAGGATTATTCGTTCACTTTCAACCCCAATAAGAGGGGGCTGCGCAAGGTCCTCGGCGACCTGGAAAGCGAGATCATGGAGATAGTTTGGGCCAAAGATGGAGCAACCGTTCGCGCGATCTATGAGCAGCTCAAAACCAAGCGAAACATTGCCTACACGACGGTCATGACCGTCATGTCGCGATTGGCCGAAAAGGGCCTGCTGGAAAGGAAGAAAGAGGGGGCTGCCTTTATCTACCGGGCCGCTTCTTCAAGGGAAGAATTCACCCGGTCTACGGTTAAAAGGGTAATCAACGGTCTGTTGCGAGATTTCGCGGCGCCGGCTATCAGCCAGTTCCTCGAATCGGTGGGGCACGAGCATCCGGAAAAGATAAAAGAGCTGGCCCGCTTGATCGACGAAAAGCGCAAGAAAAAATAATATGCTCGAATGGCTTGCTGAAAAGTATCTCAGGCTTGCCGTCAACTCCAAGGTCCTGTTGAGCAACCCCTCGGGGTGCTATGCCGTGGGCTACCTGCGCCTGTTCACCCTGACCTTGCTGGTGGTCGTGGCGCTGAAGCTGGCGGTACACTTGATCGTTTTTTACCGGTTGAAACGAAGGTTTTCGGAATATGCAGAGGGGGAGGAGCCGCGTCTGTTGCGCTTGTACCGGCAGGCGGCTCGTGAGGTTGGCCTGCGCCGAACGCCCCGCCTGTATCGGTTCGCTAACGAGCGGCCTCTGGCCTTCAGCATAGGGATATGGCGGCCGGCGATTTTTTTAGCCCCTCGATTGGTCGAGGAATTGCCCGAGCCCGAATTAAAAGCGGCGCTGGTCCACGAGTTGACCCACATCAGGCGCTGCGATAATTTGCGCCTCTGGTTGCTGGAGATATTTTTCGCCTCGATTCCCATGCTGATCGTTCAATTATTTGCCATTCAATTCATTTTCAGCGCGCCCAATTCCAGGTATGCCTTCTGGGGAGCTATTGCCGGGCTGATCGTTTTCAGGGCGCTTCTCTGGAAACGGATACTTTCAATGCGCGAGCAGTCCTGCGATGATCTGACGGTGGACGTGACGAGAGACCCGCTCACCCTGGCCTCATCCTTGATTAAAGTCTGGCATCTCGGGCTTGCTCTCCCCAAGCACCGATGGCGCATCGGCCCGACTTCGGCCCAGTCTCTTTTGCCCTCGCGGTCGGATCTGGAGGTCCGGGTAAGACGGCTGCTCAACTATCGCCGGCCCTGGCTCAAGTTCTTCTTGGGCCGGGTTGCACGCGGCGCGGCGATCGTTTCCCTCATGTTCCTCGCAGTTTTCCTGGCTTATTTTCATGCAGAGAGGCCTTTGCTCCTGGCGCAGAACCAGCCGAGCGCCGCCGGCCGCTGGCAGGGCGCTGTCAGCCTGCAGGACTCGATGCTATGTATCACGGTCGATCTGGCGCGCAGCAAACTCGGCAAATGGACGGGCGAGGTCCATATCCCGTGTCAGGGAATCAAAAACTTTCCGTTGATCAATATCAGGGTGGAAGGCTCTGCCGTTTCCTTTGATATGCCCGGCGCAGCAGCCAGCCCTTCGTTCAGAGGCAAACTCTCTGAAGATGGCAGAAGCATTTCGGGAGGTTTTTCGGCACGGCCGGGCCGGACGTTTCCCCTCGAGCTGGAGCGGCAGTATCTGCCGGTATCGAAACAGTAATTTTTTTGCCGTTTACTACTACAAGTCGTAGTAGAAGCTTGATTTTACGAAAGTTGGATATAAATGCGAGGAGGCGAGACATGAGAAAGCTAACTGCTATAGTTTCAGCAATTTGCCTGATGGGCATGGCGGTCTATTTATCGGCTCGCCCCCAGGCCCTCAGCGCCGAGCAGGTGGTGGAGAAGGCGCTCGCGGCGTTGGGCGGCAAAGAGGCGCTGGAAAAAATTCAAACCCAGGTGATCTCCGGGAAGGCAGAGGACTCGGCTGGTTCCGTGCGGCCTTACCAGCTTTGGCGGAAAGCACCGGATAAAACGAGGAGGAAAATGGATGTCGGCGGCTATCTGCAGGAGCGAGTTTTTGATGGAACAAGAGGCTGGTGGAAACAAACCTATGAGAATATAATTAACGTTTATGAGATCTCCGGGCCTGAGCTAGCGCGGGTGAAACGGGCCTCCACTTTTAACCCCCTGCTCTTCTACTTGAAGGCCGGAGTGCCCATGGAAATCAAAGGGAAGGATAAAATCAAGGGCGCCGAGGCTTACGTGGTCCAGTTTAGTCCTCAGGAAGGCTCTCCAGAGTTTTTCTACTTCGATTCCCACAGTTTTCTTCTGCTGAGAGAAGTTCGCCAGGTCCCGACCAATCAAGGTGAGGTGAAAGTCACGATCGACTACAGCGATTACCGGAAGGTGGGCCAGATAATGCTGCCCTTTTCCACAACCGAGGTGTGGCCGGCTGAGACCGCCACGCTGAAGGTGGATGAGTATCAGTTAAATGTGCCGCTCGATGACGATTTCTTTAAGGTCGAGCCTGCCACGCCTGGGCGAGAAAGCAGCGTCACGCCTGCAATGACCGAATTGAACAACCCAGATCAGTTGAGAGATTTGTTCCAGAGCGACCGTGGTAAAGTTCGTTTAATCTCGCTCCTTTCTCCCACTTGACCTGTCTGTCGTCGGGGGTTCTCCGACATGCAGATGGTGCTCAAGAACGTCTCCGACGATCGGCTCCGGGCTTACATCGTCTGGCTGCCCATGCTTGATAGCGACATTCGAGCCGCGGCGGAAGAGCGCTCTGGCGAATTCAGCGACGAACGGCTCACCTATTTCTGGGATGGAGAGCGCCTGGCCGGCAAGCTCTGGCAGCGTGTTCTTGACTTTCCGGGCATCGCATGGGATGTTTACTTTTTGTATGGCCCTGAAGCCAAATGGGAAAATGATCCGCCGGTGCCGGATTTCTGGATGCTCAGCCCCATCGCATCGAAGGGTTGGAAGGCGGCGCCCCTGAACCAACCGGAATTCGAAGCCAAGGCCAGGGAGTTGCTGGGCAAAACCGAGTAAATGGTACAAACGAGTCAGGGGTAATGTAGTTTAAACCGGCCGCGCCGGGAATCCAGGAAAATCCTTCGGGCAATTTTTTCTTGACAAAATTTCCAAAATAAATTAACTTTAGTCGTCGAAAGGTTGGCCGTGTATGTTTACGGGCGAGTATCATCACTCCATAGATGATAAAAACCGCATAAAATTCCCCAAAGCTCTGCTCAAGGCCCTCAAGATGCGGGGCAGCTCCGGCCTGGTCTTGACCAGGGGCGCCAACTCCTGCCTCTCGCTGCAGCCGCTCAAAGACTGGCTGAACATGGTGCGCGCGCTGCAGGAGAACATGCCGTCGGACATGGACAAACAGGCGGTCTCGCGCTATTTCGGCTCGGGCGCGATCCCCTGCAATATCGATGAGCTGGGAAGGCTGCTCATACCGCAGCCCTTCAAGGAATATGCCCATTTGAAGCGCGAGGTGGTGATAGTGGGGGTCTTCGATCGGATCGAGATCTGGGACAAGGAGACCTGGCTGCACTACTGCGACCTGGCCTTCGACAGCGTGCAGGAGATGCTGGAGAAGGTGGACCGCCCGAAGCTGCCCGAGTTCCGCTTGATCCGCTCTGGAGAAAAGGGCAACTAGCCACCATCAGTTCCCTGCCCCGCGTTTCCCCAAGCACCGCGTCTTTAACAATGCTTCGTAACCACAGCAGGCCCTGCAGCCATCTTCTTTTCGCAGCAACAAGGAATCGGCCGGCTGGACCCGGGTCGGCATGCCGCTTGATTCCCGTCGATTCATCGCTTATGATAGACTCGCTTCCGTTGACAGGCGGTGAGGGCAAGCCATGCCGACCATATTCGACAACATCGAGCACAGGTTATTAGAGGCTTTAAGAAACAGTTTGTTCGACGCCATTTCTGCCGATTTCTGCATAGGCTATTTTCACTTGAGGGGCTGGCAACGGCTTGCCGATTTAGTCGATCGCTTCAATGGTAATAGCGATTCCGTTTGTCGGTTGCTCATCGGGATGCAGCAGCCTCCGGAAGAAGTGGTGAAGGAATTACAGGGTGTATTTAAGCGCCCGCACCAGGTTGACGGCCCAAACCTTGCCCGCCTCAAGCGTCAGACGGTGGAACACTTCCGGAGGCAGATCGAGTTTGGGGTTCCGACCAGAGAGGTCGAGGCGACCCTGCGCCGACTGGCCAGACAAATCCGCCAGCGCAAAGTGCGCCTCAAGCTCTTCCTGCGCTATCCGTTACATGCCAAACTCTACCTTGTTCGTCGCCCCGATATCGTCGCTCCCCTCATCGCTTACCTGGGCTCGAGCAACCTGACGTTAGCCGGGCTCTCCGAGCAAGGCGAGCTTAATATCGACGTTTTGGAACAGGATGCCGCCCGCAAACTGCACAAGTGGTTTGAGGATCGTTGGAACGATTCGGCTTGCCTGGACGTCTCCGACGAATTGGCCGAACTCATCGAGACGAGCTGGGCGCGCGAAGAGCTTATTGCACCGTATCTAGTTTACCTGAAGATGGCATATCACCTTTCTGAAGATGCGCGCATTGGCGAGCAGCAATTTAAGCTGCCGAAGGATTTGCAAGGTGTTTTACTGGACTTTCAGACGGCGGCGGTTCAGTTGGCCGCCCGTCTGCTCTACAAGCACGGCGGCGTTCTGCTTGGGGATGTCGTCGGACTCGGCAAGACGCTTATGGCGACTGCTGTTGCTAAAATTTTTCAGGAAGATGACGGCAGCAACGCGCTCATCGTATGTCCGCCAAAGCTTAAGGAGTTGTGGCAAGCGCATGTGGATAATTTCAAACTTGCAGCCAGGGTGCTGTCGCTAGGAAGCGTCATCGAAGAACTGCCGCAACTTCCCCGGTTCCGCACCCTTATCGTCGATGAAAGCCACAACCTGCGCAACCGAGAGGGCAAACGCTATCGCGCTATCCTCGATTACGTCGAGCGAAATGATCCCCGCGTCATCCTGATCACCGCGACGCCATACAACAAACATTTCGGGGACCTGAGCAATCAACTGCGTCTGTTTCTAGACGAGGCCCAGGATTTGGGCATTCGCCCCGAGCTTTTCTTCCAAGGGTGGGCAGATAGGGGCTTTAATGAGGCCGACTTTGTCGCGCGCTTTCAAGCATCGCCGCGCTCTTTACGCGCTTTCGAGCAAAGCGCCTTCCCTGACGATTGGCGCGACCTGATGCGCCTGTTTCTCGTCAGGCGCACGCGCCAGTTCATCATCCGCAACTACGCCCGGTTTGACGAGTCGAAACTGCGCCACTTCGTCACGCTTAACGGAAGACCGTTTTATTTCCCTGTTCGTCAGCCTAAAACAGTTGCCTTTCGCATAGATGAATCTGATCCGAATGATCAATATGCTCGTTTGTTCCGCGACCTGGTGGTTGCAGTGATCGAAGGACTTAACCTTCCTCGCTATGGCTTATCGAACTACCTTGTTCCCAACGCCGACAAACTAGCCAACGAGGCAGAGAGGCGGATTCTGGACAACCTCAACCGCGCAGGAAAACGGCTTATCGGCTTTTGCCGCTCGAATCTATTCAAGCGCTTGGAATCATCCGGCTATAGCTTTCTTCTCTCCGTGGAGCGTCACATAATGCGCAATATGGTCACACTTTACGCGCTTGAGAGCGGGTTGCCCATTCCTATCGGAACACAAGATGCAGCGATGCTAGATACCGCTGTGAGCGACACGGACAGAGAAGCAGTCGATGTGGCTGATGAGACGATGGAGGGCGAACTCGTTGAAGTTGTAAACCCGGGGTCAGTTGCTACACTTGATGCGTTCCGCGCTCGCGCCAAGCAGGCGTATGAAGCCTATCGCACACAATTTGCTCGCGGGTTTGACTGGCTTGACCCTAAGTTCTTTAAGCCACAGCTTAAAAATCACCTCTTAAACGATGCAGCAAGCTTACTTGCCATCCTTCAACAAGCAGGTCGATGGGATGCAGGCCGAGACGCTAAACTGGAGGCGCTTTACCGCTTGCTGATGAAAAAGCATCGTGACGACAAGGTCCTGATCTTCACCCAATTTGCTGACACCGCCCTCTACCTAGGAGAGCGGTTGAAGAAGCGGGGTGTAAATTATTTGGAGGTGGTGACCAGCGAGACCGACGACCCCGTATCGCTCGCCCGTCGCTTTAGTCCGAAATCTAACGGCGGCTTGCGTGCTGGCGAAACGCAGCTGCGAGTGCTGATCGCCACCGATGTGCTTGCTGAAGGTCAAAACCTTCAAGACTGCTTCATCGTTGTGAATTTCGATTTGCCCTGGGCGATCATCCGTCTAATTCAGCGAGCGGGCCGAGTTGATAGAATCGGTCAGGAGCATGACACTATCTTCGTCTACTCGTTCCTTCCTGCCGACGGCGTCGAGCGCATCATACGCTTGCGCGAGCGCCTCTTCCGTCGCCTTCAGGAAAATCAGGAGGTCATCGGCACCGACGAGTCGTTCTTTGGAGAGCGGGCGAAGGAGAAATTACATGACCTCTACGCCGAGAAGGTCGGCGTCTTGGACGACGACAGCGACGATGAGGATGTAGACTTAACCAGCATTGCCTTTCAGGTTTGGAACAATGCGCCAGAGGAGCTACGCGAGAAAGCTGCAAAGCTTCCACCTGTCGTTTATACAACCCGACCGCACGAGCCGACGCCGGATAACCCGACGGGCGCGCTCGTCTACCTGCGCTTTACGAAAAACAATGAAAAGCATGACCTCTTGATACGTCTTGATGAAAAGGGCAGCATTGTTTCGCAGTCCATGGCTTCGATCTTCCGCGCTGCAAATTGCCTGCCCGAGACTACCCCTCTTGAGCCTCTATCCAATCATCATGATCTTGTAGCCAAGGCTGTGGAGTATGCTGTTAAGGAACTACAGACGCTTGGCGGGCAAATGGGCACGCTGAGAAGCATCCGCCGAAAGGTCTACGAGCGGCTTAAGGCATACCGTGAGAGGCTGCAACAGAAACCCGGCCTGTTCACGACTGACATCATCGAGCACCTTGATAAAGTGCTGGATGCGCTCTATCGCTTCGCACTGAAGGAAAGCGCCCGCGACGCGCTCTCGCGCCAATTAAAACTTGGCATTCCTGACGATGACCTTGCCGAGCTGGCCTGGCGCCTGTATGAGGACGGCAAGCTTTGCGAGGTTACGGAAACCGAAGGGCCCACTGAGCCGCAGATTCTTTGTTCCATGGGATTGAAGGAGGCGTGAAATGATGCAACGTGCCGAGTTGCTCAATGCGATCAAAGAGCAGCTCGATACTAAATTACGGGATAACCTCACGCCGCTCTTTTGCGAAACACTGAACTGGGGCGCCCTTCGAGGTCAGCCTTTTACGGTTAATGTAGGTGCTCCCGTCAATTCGCAGTTGACAGTATATCCTGTCGCTCAACTCGGCGGCTTGCCGGTCTTCCGCGTGGGCTGGACAAGTGACCGACTGCCTAATGTCACACAGCGTCGCGCCGTACACCGTGCTCTCGCCCGCAGTCACCTCGAGCACCTACTCTGCTACGTCACTTCGGATGGCAGGCAAGCTGCCTTCGTATGGGCACGCGAGCGCCAGGACAAGAAAGTGGAACTTCGCACCTTGCCCTATGAGGTGGGCTCCTACGCTCGAACCACTATTGAGCGGCTTGGCGAACTTGCTTTCACCCTTGCTGAACTCGGCCCCACGGGCGAGCCGCCGTTTCCGGTCATCCTTGACAAACTTAATCGCGCCTTTGATGTGGAGGCTGTCACCCGCCGGTTCTTTGAGGACTATAAAGGTGTTTTTGAGGACCTTCAGAGGCAACTTTATCAACAAACAAGAGATAGAACATGGGCACACGATTATGCCCTGCAACTTTTAAACCGCATCATGTTCCTATACTTCATTCAGCGCAAGGGCTGGATTGGCCATGACCGCTTGTTTATCCGACACTTCTGGGAAGCCTATAAGGGTGCCGGTCAACCAGGAGATACTTTCTTCAATAACTGGCTTTCGGTGCTCTTCTTTGAAGCCTTCAACGAGAGGTTCCAAGCAGGGCGCGCCGATTATCAGAAACGGTTCCCAAAGGAGATTCGCGATGCCTTGGCAATGGCGCCCTACCTAAATGGCGGGCTCTTCACACGGAATCGCTTGGACGATGAGCATTCTTTTATCGTGCCGGATTCGTTCTTCGAAACGCTGTTTGACTCGTTCGACGGCTCCAGGCCTGGCTTTTTGGAACGGTACAACTTTACCATCGCTGAGTCCTCACCCTTTGATCGAGAGGTGGCTGTAGATCCTGAGATGATAGGAAAGGTCTATGAGAGCTTGGTCAACATCACGGCTGAAGGTTTGAGCGAAGAAGACCTGCGCGGTTCGGCCGGTATCTTTTACACCCCCGCGTAGAAATTGACCTCATGTGCCGGCTTGCTCTTGTGGACGTCCTCACCAACCACCTCGGCGGGCACCTTAAACCTCTCTTCTACGACGCCATCTTCGCTTACGACCCTGCCGACAAAGAACGCGCCGACCGTGCTATGGCCGACCAAAATCTCTGGCCTAAACTCAACGATCTGCTCCGCACAATGACCATCTGCGACCCGGCATGCGGCAGCGGCTCATTCCTTGTAGGCATGTTGCTGGTGCTCGATGACCTCCAGGCCCGCGCCAACGCCCAGCTCGGCATCGAAGAAACCCCCTACGAACGCCGCCGGCGCATCATTGGCGAACAACTTTACGGCGTGGATGTGATGGATTGGGCCGTGCATACGGCTGAACTCCGACTCTGGCTGCAACTGGTCATAGAAACCGACCTTGAACCTGCTGAGCTGAAATTCCGCCCGCTGCTGCCTAACCTCTCCTTCAAGGTCCGCTGCGGCGACAGCCTCGTGCAGGAAATCGGCGGCATCAACTTCAACCTGCACCATGACCGCACTTTGATCAAAGACATCCCGTCCCACCTCAAAGGCCGCCTCACTCAGCTAAAGGGCAAGAAACTGCGTTTCTACCAGGGCGAAGCTGGCCTGCGCGAAGCTGACCTCAAAGCCGAGGAACTCGCCATCTTCCGCGACATCCTCACCCACAAACGCATCGGTCTGCAGAAAGCTATCGCTGCGCTCACACGCAAGATCGAGTCGCGGATGAAACAAGCTGAGTTTGCCGGCATGGAACGCCCCAAACAGGAACGGCTCAAACTCGAAGAAGCGTCGCGCGCCGAACGCGATGAAAAACAAGCCGACCTTGGCCGCGTCGAACAAGCCCTCGAAGCGCTCAAAAAAACCAAGAATGTCCCCTTCGTCTGGGACATCGCCTTCGTCGAAATCCTCGAGGGCGACCGCGCCGGCTTCGACATAGTCATCGGCAACCCGCCCTACGTGCGGCAGGAAATGATTGCCCCGCCCGACAAAAACGCTGACGACTACGGCGGCGAAACCTCCGAACGCTGGAAACAGCTCAAGCGCGACTACAAAGCTCGCTTGCAGGAATCCGTTGCCGCCGCCTGGCCCCGATTCTTCCGCTACAAACCCGGCTCTGGCACCTTCCGCAAGCTAGACGGTAAAAGCGACCTCTACATTTACTTCTACCTGCACTGCCTGTCGCTCGTGAATCCGCGCGGCAGCTTCTGCTTCATCACTTCCAACAGTTGGCTCGATGTCGGCTACGGTGCGGACCTGCAGGAGTTCCTGCTCAAACACAGCCATGTTAAGCTCATCCTCGACAACGAGAAGAAACGCTCCTTCGCCCAGGCTGACGTCAACACCATCATCGTCCTGCTCGCCCCGCCCGACGACCGCCGCGAAACCGGCCTCGACAAAACCGCTCGATTCGTCATGTTCAAAGTTCCCTTCGAGGACGTGCTCAACGCCGACACGTTCAAAGCGATCGAGGCCGTCATGGAACGCCAAAGCACCGACCGCTGGCGCATCTCGGTCCGGCCCCAGCGCGAACTGCTCGAGGAAGGCCTTGCCACCGACGAGGACGATGAACAGGCCGATGCCGGCAGGAAACCGCGTGGGCCGCTCATCAAGGTTGCCCGCTACGTCGGCAACAAATGGGGCGGCAAATACCTGCGCGCGCCGGACATCTTCTTCCGAATCATCGAGGCAGCCGGACGGAATTTCAAAAAAATCGGGCACGCAACGTGGTTTCGTTTTGGACGTGGCAGGCGAACCGGAGCCGATACCTTTTTCTATCTAACGGATCAGGAAATCGCGCGATTTGGCATCGAGCGGCAATTCCTTCGGCCGCTCGTGAAATCTCCAACAGACTTTGCGCAGATTCCGCCACTGACCTCTAAGCTCGCTCCGGACACATTCGTATTCATCTGCGGTGAAACAAGGGCCGATTTAAAGGGCACTGGCGCTTTGCGATACATATGCTTCGGTGAAAACGAGGGCGTCCACAAGCGCAACCTGGTGCGTTCTGCCGGTCTTTGGTGGAACCTGGGGAACAAGCCCGTTCCCGATATCATCCTACCTATCGCGTTCAACGATCGCTTCTTTGTCGTCCTGAATGACGCACGGTATGAGGTGCATCAACGGTTTGCAGTCATTACCGTGACACATTCACATCGCAACCTCATTGTTCCCTTGGCCGCATATCTCAATAGCACCATCGTGGCGCTGATGGCAGAAGTCTTGGGTCGAAAAGGTCTTGGTCAAGGCGCTCTCGATTTTCCACCAGAAGACTGGAAACACATTCTTGTTCCATCAGCCGCTACGCTAGACAGATCGACATGCGCGTCGCTTGAAAAGGCGTGCATGCGCTTAACTCGCCGACCTCCAAGAGCACTTGAAATCGAGTTGCGTGAACCCGACCGTCGTGCGTTGGACGAAGTGGTGTTTGATGTGTTGGGTTTGACGGCGGGGGAGCGGGAGGCGGTGTATGAGGCGGTGGTTAATTTAGTGCGTGCGCGGCTGGAGAAGGCAAAGAGTGTGTAAATCCAGGTCAAGGAGGTATAAATGCGAATCATACTGATGTGCGATGAAGCACCAGAACTATCGGCGCGGTCTCTGACGGAGTTCATCTTTGACCTGACAATGCTGTATGACAAGTTGGTCATTTTCTCTCAGAATAAGTTTGACCCGATTCTGTATTCACCGAATTTCTATCGCCGTTGGCGGAGGCTCGAGCGGGATTTGGAGCTTAAAATTGTGCGACTATCCAAAGAATCTCCACTCCAAATTGAGCTCATCGTTGGAGCCGCTGCCGCACTTATCGGAGCAGCCAAGCTCTTTGTTGAAATGCTTCGCCTTTTGATCGAATTGCCTTCAGAAATAGAGAAACGACGACTTGATACAGTCGAGCGAAAGATCATCTTGCTTGAAAGAATCAATACTTTAAAACAGGCTAACCCGGAAATCGTTTTGCTTTTAGAGCGGGATCTTCAACGACTACTGGGCAACGAGATCCGGATTAGTCATGTAAAAGAGAAGCCAGACTAAGTTGACCTCATACCCGCCTAATGGGCGAGCGGGAGGCGGTGTATGAGGCGGTGGTGGCGCTGGTCCGCGCCCGCCTCGAAAAAGCGAGGAGCATGTGGGGCTTATGAAACCTAAGGTTTTCAGCGAGCGGCATGAAAAGGCGTTGCGGGACAAAAAACTTCGCCTGAGCTTCCGCCAGGAATTGCGCAAGAGTTTGATTCGGCTTTTCTGGCGGTACTCAGTGTGGAGCGGCTGGAATAACGAGGACAATCTCACAGTAGATGCGGTCGTGAGCGCCATTTTGGATCGCCGGGGATGGGACGCCCTACAGTGGTGGGACGGGAAGAAATTTATTCAGGCGAATTCATTTGAGGATTTCATCCAGCGCGGCAGGCACGTGCCTGGCACCATTTACATTGGCAGTTATGAACTCCACCTTTAGGACGAGGCGGTGTTTGACACCTTGGGGTTGACGGCGAGGGAGCTGGAGGTGGTGGTCGCGCTGATCCGCGGCTGCCTTGAAGAGCCAAAGGCGTGTGAGAAACCAAAGCCAGAGGTAGCGGCAATGAAACATCAAGGTGTGGATGAGGCTTTCGAGATTTTGTTGGACGAACTCGAAACGGTGTTGACCGAAGCGCGCGAGGAGGCTGCCCGTGCATCGCGCGCGGGCCGGTACGATGAGGCGCAAGCGCTGCTCGCGAAGGCGCAACAGATCGAAAAGTTCACTGGCGAGATTCGTGCCAAGCGGAAGGAATGGGAACACCTCAGTGCCAAGCCCCACCGAACTCGCAAGCCGTCAGCCAAGCGGCTGCGGCGTGGGGAACGCACGCTCGGAGAAGACTATCGGCTGCCGATCCTGCGCGCACTGGTTGCCCTGGGCGGCGAGGCTAAGATGCAGCAGGTGTTGGAGCGCGTTTGCGCGGAGATGAAAGGTCGCCTCAAGCCTGCGGACCTGCAACCGTTACCTTCTGGCACTGAGCTGCGCTGGCGAAACACGGCACAATGGGAGCGGTTTAAAATGGTAAACGAAGGCTTACTGCGACGCGATTCGCCGCGCGGCATCTGGGCGATCACGGATAAAGGCCGAACGTATCTACGTCAGCATGAGGGTTGACAGCAGGTGAGCTGGAGGCGGCGGTGTGGGGGCACGGCGACGCCGCCGGTGAGGTTGCGACGATAGGGTTCTCGATAAGCAAGCGCTATGTTCGCCATAGCGTCGTACACCTGGCGGCCTGAAGGCCGCCGCTACATTGCCGGAGATAGGAAGCCGCCGGCAATGCGGGATGAGCTTCAGCGGATGGGTTTAACAGATCGAGGGTTACAGCAAGTGCTGAAAATCGCATTCTGGCTCTTGAGCGAGCGCGGGCCGAGGCGCTTGAGACCCGTGGATAAGATAAAATTAGCCAAATATCGAGGGCCACAGCCTCCCGACTTTTGGCTCCTTATATGAAGAAAGCCGGGCCGCCCAAGGCTTCGAGGCATTTCGGCGGCCCGGCTGCTGGAACCTAACTTGGGAGTTGCCACACCAATCGCCCAAATTCGGCGCTACTGATACGTAGCGCATTTAAACTTAAAGCAACTTCCGTGCCGCGCGCGCCGGAGCGAAGCTCTTTTCGGAATTCCTCTAATTCCCGCAACTTATAGCGGCCGGGCAAGGGCTTTCGGCACGAGCTGTTGAAATTTTTTCACTATTGAAGAAGCCCGCTCCATATGCGCCCTCCCCGCCTGGAGGTCAGGGTATGGAGATACGGAAGGTGATAGGGAAGCCATCAGCCCTCAGCTTTCAGCTGTCAACTAAAAGCCTGAAAGCTGACGGCTGATTGCTGATGGCTTGAAATCAACCTCATAACCCGGCCCTGTCAGGCGCTCTAAATTTCGGATGAGCTTTTGAGCTCAAGCCAGGCTCTGTCTGAAACCCTGTCTTTTCGGCGCGCTGAACGGGACATTGATCACCAGGAGGTTGTACTTCCCCTCTCGCTCCACGGTCACCATCAGATCATTCCTTTTCACGCGCACATGCTTTGAGATCACGCGCACAAGCTCCGCCTGCAGCGCGTCGAGCAGAGCAGGCGGCAGGCTCGAGCGGTCCTGCATCAGGACCAGTTTGAGCCTATCGCGCGCCACGCGGCCCGATTTCCTGTGCCTGAAAATAAAGTCCAGTATCCTCACCTTTCGATCCTTTCGCGTTCGCCCCGGGCGGGCCTAAACATGGTTAGCGTTCTTGGTTTTGAAAAAGCTCCTGACCAGCTCTAGCAAGCCGTATCCGTTCTCGACATTATTTAAAGGCACATCCTCGCCCATCATCCTGCGCGCCACGTTTGCGAAGGCCTGGCCGGCGCGCGAGTCGTCATCCAGCACGGCCAGTTCGCCGCGATTGGTCGAAACTATGATCTTCTCGTCATCGGGTATGACGCCGAGCAGGTCTATCGCCAGTATCTCGGTGACGTCGTCCGTGCTCATCATATCGCCGCGCTTGACCATGGCCGGCTTGAGGCGATTGATGATCAGCCCGATGCTCTTTTTTTCGGCCGCCTCGAGCAGGCCGATGACGCGGTCGGCGTCGCGCACGGCCGAGACCTCGGGCGTGGTGATCACGATCACCTCATCGGCTCCGACCAGCGAGTTCTGGAAGCCGTACTCGATGCCGGCCGGCGAATCGATGATCGCGAAATCGAACCTGGACCTCAGGTCCCGGCAGAGCTTCTTCATGGCGTAGACGGTGACGGCCGATTTATCGCGCGACTGCGAGGCCGGCAACAGGTAGAGCCCCGGCACCCGCTTGTGGCGGATGAGGGCCTGCTCGAGCTGGCATTTCCCCTCGGCGACATGGACTATGTCGTAGATGACGCGATTCTCCAGGCCCATCACCACGTCCAGGTTGCGCAGCCCGATATCGGTATCGACCGCCACCGTCTTTTTGCCGGCAAGGGCAAGGGCAGCCGCCAGATTAGCGCTGGCCGTGGTTTTGCCGACTCCCCCCTTGCCGGAGGTGATAGTTATCACCTTTCCCATTTTAACCTCCTTTTCCTCTTCCCCTTGCGCGGACCTCGGCCCTCCGCGACCGTATAAGCTCCCAGCTTTCGATTACGATTTTATCGCTTGCAACAGATGCCACTTCCGGCCCGTACTCCCGGCGGGCCGCAAGCTCCTCGGCGGCAGGCTGCCAGGTCAGGTGGCCGATGGTCAGGCGCTTCGGCAGCATCTCCAGGGCATAGACCGCCGAGTCGGTATCGCCTCCGGCTCCCGCGCGGACCGAGCCGCGCAGCGCCCCCCAGACCACGATGTCACAGCCGGCGATCACCTCTGCTCCCGGGTTCAGGTCTCCCACGATCAGGATCGATCCGCCATGCTCCACCACCTGGCCCGAGCGCAACGTGCCGCGCACCACCAGGCAATCCTGGCCATCGCTCTTCCCAATTTGTCTTTCGTTGTTGCGGGCCGAAGACTCCAGCCCTCTGATTACAGGCTGATCTTTGGAATTTCCTGCAAGCCCATGAGGATCTAAATAAGGATCTCTGCCTTTGACCGCGGCAAGCTCTACTCCGTGGCGCAGCAGAGCTTTATGGATGGCGCTGAGCTCGGAGAGCTTCAGCTGGCGGCTCCCGAGTTCCAGGACTATCTGGCTGCCGTTGAAGAAACGGCCCGTCTGGCCCAGCTCAGCCTCGATCTGGGCGAGCAGGTCCTCGAGCGGGGCTTCCGAGTCGAGCGCTATCGAGAGCCCGCTCCTGTCCCCCTTGAACCTGATGATCCCCACCGGTCTGCCCGCGCCCGGCGTCGGGGCCTAGCTGCACGTAATAGATAATAGCCAGCCCTGAATGTAAAAGTCAATGCAAAAAAATAAAGGAGCTAGAAGTTAGAAGCTAGGAGCTAGAATAAAGCTATGCAAGGCGAGAGATGTAAGGGACAATAGAATCTCTATGCTCCTCTCATTTCACCCATCGCTCCACCACCACTTCTGTAGCTTCATCGAGATCGTTCTCCTAGCTCCTAACTCCTAGCTTCTAGCTCCTCCTTACTTTATAATTTTTCCTTATCTCTTCCATAAAAATAATAAATTTTACAGAGAAGGGCCAGGTCTTTATAATTACGTGAGTTGGAGGAGGTGGTGGAATTAGGCGCAGTCAGCCAGGAACGGTTATGGAATGGGGCGCTGAGAGAGGGATTGGAGCGTCTCTTCTACTGCCCTTATCTGGAGCTGACCATGACCAAACGCTCCTGCATTAGCCGTCAGATCTATTATCCGCTGTTTTACGGCAGGACCTATGAAAGCTGCCGCGCCTGCGACTTGGGACGGACCCACGTCGCGGAGGCGCGCGCGCTCCACACCTCCGAGGATAGATTGCAATCATGACCATGTGCTGCCCGGCTATCGAGCTGACTCTCTGTTGTACCACGTGTATGACGTGTTGCATGTCTCCGGCGGGGTCCGATAGCCGGGAGGCGAGCATGTAGCTTAAGAAATTTAAAAGCTTGCGCCCGCCGTTGGGCCCCCGATGGCGGGCATTTTTTTGCCCGCCGCACGGCGGGCTTTTTTTGTTGTGCGAGGGAGAGCGATGAACGCTGTCGATCAAACGACGATTGAGAACATCGATAAGCTAGCGTTGGACTTCGAGCGCAAGAGCCCCCAGCAGGTCCTGGCCTGGGCCCTCGAACAGTACCACCCTGAAATCGCCCTGGCATCGAGCTTCAGCCTCGAGGATGTGGCCATCATCGATATGCTGTTCAAGCTCGAGCCGGAGGCCAAAGTCTTTTACCTGGACACCGGGCTTCTCTTTCCCGAGACGCACGAGGTGCGCCGGCGCATCGAGGAAAAGTACGGGATTGTCCCGGCAGCCTACAAGCCTCTGCTTACAGTTGCCGAACAGGCCGCGAACTACGGCGATCATCTCTACTGGCGCGACCCCAACCTCTGCTGCCAGATACGCAAGGTCGAGCCGCTGCGGCGCGCCTTATCCGGCCTGCGCGCCTGGACCACCGGCATCCGCCGCGAGCAATCGCCGACGCGCGCTCATGCCCGGCCGATAGAATGGGACGGGAAGAACAATCTGGTCAAGGTCAACCCGCTCGTCGCCTGGAACACCGAGCAGGTCTGGCAGTATGTTCTCGAAAACGACGTCCCCTATAACCCGCTGCACCTGCGCGGCTATCCGAGCATCGGCTGCTATCCCTGCACGCGGCCGGTCGAGCCGGGCGAGGGCCCGCGCGCCGGACGCTGGTCCGGCTTCGATAAGAAAGAGTGCGGGCTGCACATGTAACAAGAGGGATAAAACGACATCCGCATCAGTTGAACGCAACAGGCAATCTGCGAGTTTATGGATATGATCGAGCCTCATGGTGGGACGCTGATAGACCGCTGCGTCAGGGATAAATTCGAGCGGGCTGAACTGGAAGAATATAGCCTCTCGCTCAAAAAGCTTTTGATCAGCGAAAGCGCGGCCGCCGATTTAGAACTTATTGCCACCGGAGCATACAGTCCGCTCGAAGGGTTCATGTCGCAGCGCGACTACCGCAGCGTGCTGGAGAGCTGCCGCCTCGCCCATGGAATCGTATGGACGATACCCGTAGTTCTCGCCGTCACGCGGGACGAGGCGCGCGACCTCAAGGTCGGCAGCCATCTGGCGCTGGCGCGGCGCGACGGCCGAACGCTGGCGATACTCCAGCTCGAGGAGAAATTCATCCGCGATAGAGAGCTGGAAGCAGAGCTGGTCTACGGAACGCGCGATGCGGCCCATCCCGGCGTCGCCGCGCTCTATCAGCAGGGCGAGGTCCTGCTTTCGGGCCCGATTTCCTATTTAGGTGAGGTTGGGCGGCACCCGTTCAGCGAACTGCACCTGGAGCCGAGGAAGACCAGGCGGCTCTTCGCCGAGTATGGTTGGAAGAGCATCGTTGCCTTCCAGACACGCAACCCGATCCACCGCGCCCACGAATACATACAGAAATGTGCTCTCGAGCTGGTCGATGGCCTCCTCCTGCATCCGCTGGTCGGCGAGACCAAGGCCGACGATATTCCGGCCGAGGTCAGGGTGCGCTGCTATCAGGCCCTGCTCGAGAAATATTACCCGCGCGGCCGCGTGCTGCTCGCGCTCTTCCCTGCGGCCATGCGCTACGCCGGCCCGCGCGAGGCGGTTTTCCACGCCCTGGTGCGCAAAAATTACGGCGCGACCCATTTCATAGTAGGGCGCGACCACGCCGGCATCGGAAACTTCTACGGGCCTTATGATTCACAGAAGATCTTCCGCCGTTTCAATCCCGATGAACTCGGCATCGCGCCCCTCTTCTTCGAGAATACTTTTTACTGCCGCGCCTGCGGCCAGATGGCTTCCGAAAAGACCTGCGCCCACGAAAACGGCGCGCGCCTTATCTTGAGCGGCACAAGGGTGCGCGAGATGCTCGCCCGCGGTCAAATGCTGCCGGAAGAATTTACGCGGCCCGAGGTCTCGCGCATCCTCGCCTCCTACTACAACTCCTCCGACCGCATTCTCGCTAATCGTAAGCCGTGATGGGCTTCCTAAATTCGAGCTTCTGCCTTAAAATGTTAACGTGTTGAAAGAGAAGTTGAAGCATTCGCTGTCGTACCGCCCCCGCCGGACCTTAGAGAGACATGGTTACAGGGCGGCAGCGGTGTTGATGCCGCTTTACCAGGCGGACGATGATCACTATCTGCTGTTGACAAAGCGCACCCATCTGGTCGAGCACCATAAGGGGCAGATATCCTTTCCCGGAGGGATGCGCGACCCATCCGACGAAGACCTGTTGAGCACGGCGCTGCGCGAGGCGCACGAGGAGATTGGAATCAAGAGCGAAGATGTCGAGATACTGGGAAGCCTGGATGAGGTCCCGACCTATACCGGCTTCATCATTACCCCGTTTATCGGCCTCATCCCGTACCCATATCCCCTGACGCCGAACGAATACGAGGTCGCCGAGGTGATAAGGGCCCCGCTCTCGATGCTGCTCGACAGCAGGAATTTCCGCCAGGAGATCTGGGAATACGAGGGGCGGCGCCAGCCGATCTATTTCTATGACCTCGGCAAGCACGTGGTCTGGGGCATTACCGGTAAGATCATCAAGAACTTTATCGATATTTTGCGCGAGGAGCAGCTTCGCTGAGCTTCCACAATCCTTGACTCTCTCGGTTATAATTGGACTCGTGAAATCGAGGTTGCCGGACATGCTTAAGGATACGAGCAGCCCTTTTACTCCGGGAGTCCCGGTCCCGGTCGAGTTCTTCGTGGGGAGGCGGAAAGAGATCGAACACTTGATGAAAAAGGTCGTCAGCGCCCGGAGCGGTCGCCTTGAGGTGGCATTCCTCATCGGCGAGCGGGGCATTGGCAAGAGTTCGCTGGCCTCGTTCGTCAAGTCTCTTTCCGAACGCGATTGGCAGATGATCGGGCTACATACTTTTCTGGGCGGGGTTGTATCCCTGGAGGAGATGGTTCGCCGCATCTTCGATCGCCTTCTAAAAGAAAGCGTGGAAACAGCCTGGCATAAGAAGATAAGGGAATTCTTCGGCAATCATATTCGCGAAGTCGGTCTATTCGGTATCAGCATCGAATTCGAGGCTCCCGCTCAGGACCTCAGGCGGATGGTCCACGATTTCGCGCCCGCCCTTCGCAATTTAATGGATCGCGTAAAAGATGAGAAAAAGGGAATCTTTCTGGTTTTAGATGACATAAACGGCCTCGCCTCATCGCCGGATTTCGCAAATTGGCTCAAGAGCCTCGTCGATGAGATCGCCACGTCGCAAAAGCCCCTACCGCTCTGTCTACTGCTGGTCGGGCTCGAAGAGCGAAGGCAAGATTTGATTAATCGACAGCCCTCGCTGGCGCGCGTGTTTGACTTGATAGAAGTAAAGGAATGGTCTCCTGATGAGACGCGAACGTTCTACAAGGAAGCTTTCTCTAAAGTTAACATCAAAGTTGAAGACGGAGCTTTAGATTCTTTGACCAGGTTTGCTGGAGGCCTCCCTGTACTCGCTCACGAGATAGGCGATGCGGCTTTTAACCTGGACACGGATGGGCTGATAGATAATGCCGATGCGATCGAGGCTGTGATTGCCTCAGCTGAAATCGTTGGCCGTAAACACCTTAAGCCTCAAGTTTTTCAAGCAATCAGGAGCACACGCTATCGTAGCATTTTAGCGAGAATGCTATTTGCCTTTGAATTTCAGCGAGCCGATGTGTTAAAACGGCTCGCTCCTCAGGAAGCCCGTGTCTTCGATAATTTTCTGCGGCGAATGATTCAACTTGGTGTGATAAGCAGAGATACAGAAGGAGGCGCCGGTACTTATCGTTTCACAAATCTTCTTCATTACGTCTACTTCGTAATGGAAGCTGCACGGGCTAAGATGACACGCGAGCCTTAAACAACAAGCCCAAAGCTCACCCGGCGTGTAAAAGCTCGAGCGACAATGGCCGAAGAGAAATATCTAAAGGCAAACAGCGTGAGGCTGCGCTATCTGGACTGGGGAGGGGGGGGCGCGCCGCTGCTCCTGCTGCACGGCGGGATGCAGACGGCCGAGTGCTGGGAGAGCTTCGCCGCGCTTGCCCGCTCGCGCTTTCGCCCCATAGCGCCCGACCTGCGCGGGCACGGCTCGAGCGACGCCGACCCCGAAGGGCGATATCGGCTGGCGTCTTTTATCAAAGATATCAAGTTCTTTATCGATCTTCTGGAATTGAAGAGGCTCGCGATAATCGGCTTCTCGCTCGGCGGCCTCGTCGCCATCAACTACGCGGCCGAGCGGAGCGAGGAGCTATGCGGGCTAGTGATAGTCGATATCGGGCCGAAGCTGGAGCGGGACGGCTTGAAGCGGATACGTGAGCAGAGCATGGCAATGCCTGCCGTTTTCGACTCTTTAGAACAGGCGGTCGAATACATGGCGAGCTTGAACCCGCGCCGCTCGCGCGAAAAGCTCTATGCCCGGCTCTCATGCCACCTGAAGCGAGAACAGGACGGCAAGTATATCTGGAAAGTCGACCGGCGCTTCATTGAAAGCTGGACGCACGCCGGCGCTGATTTCTCTTACCTCTGGAGAAGGCTTCCCGCCATAAAATGCCCGGTCCTGATCGTGCGCGGCGCGGAAAGCGATCTCCTGGGGCGAGAGACCTGCCAGAAAATGCTCGGCGCTATGCCCCGCGCCGAACTCGTCGAGATCTCATCGGCCGGCCACTCCGTGGCCGACGACAATCCCGAGGCCTTCGCCTCCTCGGTTTTAGCTTTCCTCGAAAGGCACTGCCGGTTTTAAACTTCAAGGTGCCGCTGAGCCGTCGCGGCGCGGGTCTGCGGCGCCGATGAATTCGCGCCTCGACGCATCGTAGAGCACGGCATGCACCCCGCCGAAATACATATCTAGCTTCTTATATAATCTCAGCTTGAAGCCGCGGCGGCGCAGCTCCGCCGCCACATCTCTTCCGAAACCTGGTTCCATCTCGACCAGCCCGGATTGCGCATGGAGGCGCGGGGCGGCAACTGCCTTCTCCAAACTCATCTGCCCGTCGATTACGTTTACTATGGTCTGGACAATAGCCGTAATGATGCGCGGGCTGGCCGGGCTCCCCACGGCCAGAAACGGCAGCCCATCTTTGAGCAAGATGGTCGGCGACTTGGAGGAATGGAGCACCCCGCCCGGCCTGATGTAGTAGGGATGGTCGGGCTCGCTGAAGTTAAAGCTGCTTATGTAGTTATTGTAGAAAAAGCCGAGGCCGCGGGCAATCGCGCGCGAGCCGTAGTAGCCGTTGATCGATTGGGTGAGGGCGACGGCGTTGCCGCGGCTGTCCATGACCGAAAGGTGCGTGGTCTGGCCCTGCGCCTCTTGAGATCGGAGCGCTTTTTCCAGGTCGAGGGGGCGCTCGAATTTGATCAGCGCCGCCCGCCCGGCGGCAAAGCTTTTATCGGTGAAGCGCGCGTCGCGCTCGGCGCGCGGCGTATCGGGATGCGGCTGGTTATGGCGGGCGTCGTAAAAGGCGATGCGCATCGCTTCGGCCAGAAGGTGAACGGCGTTTGCATCGCGCCGCGCTAAAGTCCTGGGATCGAAGCGCTCGAGTATGTTCAGCATCTCGATCACGGTCTCGCCCGAGCCGGGATGCGGAAACGAGACCACCTGATAGCCGCGATAGCTCGAGCGCGCCGGCTCGCGTTCGACCACGCGCACCCGCTCCAGGTCGTCGCGACGAATGTAGCTGCCGTTCTCTATCATATCTTCTTCTATTCGCCTGGCGATTGCCCCGCGGTAGAAGGCGTCGGCCCCCTCCTCGGCCAGCATCTCGAGCGTGCGCGCCAGGTCGGTCTGCACGAAGAGTTCTCCCGGACGATACAGGTGCTTCCCTTCTTTCAGAAACGTCCTGCGCGTCGATTCGTACTTCAGAAAATCTTCATATTTTTCCGAGGCCAGCTCGTACTGGAGCTTAGTAATGCGGTAGCCGCGGCGGGCGATGCGGGTGGCGGGAGCGAGCGCTTCGGCTAAAGTTTTAGTGCCGTACTTGCGCAGGGCGTAATCGAGCGCGCGCACGGTGCTCGGCACGGTGGCGCTCTTGTGACCGGCGCGCCGCGCCTCGCCCCTTAATTCTTCCAGGTTGATCCTGAGCGGAGCTGGCGCCGAGCCGTCTATCGCGATATCGCGGCCGCCGGCGGTATGGATCAGAATAAAGGTCTGCCCGCCCAGCCCCGAGCCCCACGGCTCGCACACGGCCAGAGCAAAGGCAGCGGCAACGGCAGCATCAACCGCGTTGCCGCCGCGCTCGAGCATCTCGGCGCCCGCCGCCGCCTCCGGAAATGCCGCTGCCACCACGCCGAGCTGCGAGCGCGAAACGACCGCCGCACTCGAGGCGCAGAGCGATGAGCCGAGGTAAAGGGAGAGAAAAAAGATTAAAGCTCTCAACATAGCCGTAGTTTAACATGAAGGAGCCAGAAGGAGGAGCTAGAAGCCAGGAGTTAGAAGCTAGAAGATTGATCTCGATAAAGCTACCGGGGTGGTGAGGCCATAGCAAGGAGATGACCTATCAACTTGCTGTTTTACCCCTGCGCCTCACCATGTATTTATTCTAGCTTCTAGCTCCTAGCTTCTGACTCCTCTTTTCTGTTTTTGTGATTTGCGGTTGGAGATTTGCTATAATACTTGAGAGTTAGTTTATTTGGCGGAGAAGGAAGATGGCTTCTTATCAGATTTCGGTCCATCTTTTCGGCAAACCCTCCTGGGAGATGGAGATCGACGAGACGAGTGAGGTGGACGGCCAGACCATCCGAAGATGCCGCGATGAGCTGAGCGAGAGATTGACAGTTGCCGCCGATATAATCGATAAGCTGCGCAGCCGCAGCCCCGAAGGCACACAGATCCTTGTTGGTCAGTATGAAGTAATCTGTTATTTCGACGACTTCGAGAGCGCCGAGCAGCTTGACTCTTTCCTGCGCGATAGCATTGGGCTCACCGAGAGGGAGATGGAATACCTGGACATAGCCGAGGTTGAGCCTGAAGAGAGCGAGGAGTAGGGCCCGCCCAGCTACAGCTTCCACAAAAACAGGCCTGTTTGCTCGTCGTAATCCCGCACCAGCTCCCGGCCGATCAGTTCCTGGATATAAGCCTCGCCGGCAAAGACCTTAGAGCCCGGCATAAGGTGACCGGCCATTGTCCGGCCGTTGTGGTCCGATAAAACGATGTGCAGATGGGCAAATGGCGCCCCGTCGCGCAAAGAGATATTCCCCTGACAGCTAACGATCTCCATCGCCTCATCCGCCTTTAAATTCCGGTATTCCTTCTTGCTCTGGTCGTAGTATGCGATGGTTGCCGCGCTCACCGCGCCTATTACCGAGACGTATCCTTTAGTTATCCCTTTGCTGCGGCAGAAGGCGTGAATCGATTCCACGAGATCGCTCTGGTAGTCGAGCCGGCATAAAAATGTCCGACCTGGTTTAAATTCTACGCTTCTCATAAGAAAAGGGATAAAGTCAAAGTATAGAACAGGGATCCGGTCGATTTTCGCCGATTGATCCGCTCAATCCGCGTTCTATCTCTCTATTCTGACCCCTGTCTCCTGATTTCCGGCTTCTACAGTTTGACTCGAATAAACGGGAGAGAGCCAGTGATAGTAGTTGGGATCCTGGCCGTGCGTGATCTTCTGGTATATTTTCTGCAGGCGCGAGGTGACAGGTCCGATCCCGCCGTCTCCGATTTGCTTCCTGTCAACAGACCCGACGGAAGCGATTTGTGCCCCCGTGCCGCAGAAGAAGATCTCATCGGCAAAATAAAGCTCGCTCCGGTCTATCTCGCGCTCCTGCGTCTCCAGGCCGAGCTCTTTGGCCGCTATCTCTATCACCGTCTCCCGTGTAATCCCTTCCAGGATATTAGCAGTTACGGGGGTTGTTATCAACCTGCCGCGCCGCAGCAGGAAGAGGTTCATTCCCGAGCCCTCGGAGACATGTCCGTCTTCGTTCAGCAGGATCGCCTCATCGAAGCCGTTTTCGTCGGCCTCGCTCGCGGCCAGCGCTGAATTGACATAGGAGCCGGTGATTTTAGCCCGAGCCGGAATGGCCGTGTCGTTCGTGCGGCGCCAGGAGGAGGTGCAGACCGCTAGGCCCCGGTCCGTGGCAACGTAATCTCCCAGCGGAATAACATATAAGGCAAACTCGTCTTCGAGCTTGTTGAGGCAGAGCTTAATGGTAGGCGAGGATTTAAAGGCAATCGGCCTTACGTAAACATCCTGTTGAAAGCCGTTCCTGCGCACCAGCTCCTTTGTCAGCTCACAGAGTTCCTTGACCGGGAGCGGCAGCTTGATGCGCAGCAGGGAAGCGCTCTGTTCCATACGCCGGTAGTGTTCGGCCAGGCGGAAGAGATAAATCTCGCCTCCGGCGTGGTAGCCGCGTATCCCCTCGAACACAGCCGTGCCGTAATTGAAGGCGTGGGCCGTTATGCTGACCTTAGCCTCCGCGAGCGGCAGGATCTTTTCGCCGAAAAAAGCATATCTGCCCAATACAGCATGCTCAGTCATCTCTTCGCCTAAAGTGAGAAGTAGCTCGGCATCTCGAGGGCCGTCCACTCCAGGTTATAGACCGTCACCTCCAGCTCGCGCAGCGCGGTCAGAATGCTATCGAGCGATGCCGGCGAATCGGCTTTGATCAGCATCTTCGCCTCGGTCAGCTTGTTGTCGCTCTTATCGATGTTGAAATCGAGGAAATGGAACTCGCCGCCATGCGCGGAGATCCTGTCCAGGGCGCTCATCAGAAATTCGAAATCGAAGGCCCTCCTCAGGCCTACATATGCTTGCGGTCTCATAACTGACTCCCTTTCTTCACTGTTTGTTGCTCCTACGGTCTTGCGCTCTGCGCCTTCTCGGCGGCCTGCCGGTTGCGCTCTTTTAAAAGCTTGTAGGCGATGCTGTCCACCAGGGCCTGCCAGCTCGCCTCGAGTATGTTCTCCGAGACTCCGACCGTTGACCAGGTGCTCTGGCCGTCGCCCGATTCGATCAGGACGCGCACTTTGGCCGCCGTGCCGTCGCGCGCGTTGAGCACGCGGACCTTGTAATCGCGCAGCTCGATTTCCCGTATCGAGGGGAAGAATTTCGCCAGCGATTTGCGCAAAGCGCGGTCCAGGGCATGCACCGGCCCGACTCCCTCGGCCGCCGAATGCTCGCTGCTTTCACCGTAGCGCACTTTTATCGTCGCTTCCGAGGCGGTCTCGCCCGTGGCGCGCATCTCGCTTACCACGCGAAAGCCTTCGAGCTTGAAAAGCTCGACCGGCTCTCCGAGCAGGCTGTGCATGAGCAGGACCAGGGAGGCTTCGGCCGCCTCGAAGCTGTAGCCGTGAAACTCCAGCTCCTTCAACTTCTCGAGCAGCAGGCGCAGCTCGGTCGCCCCCAGCTCCACGCCAAGCTCCCTGGCCTTGTAGGCGAGATTGCTCCTGCCCGACAGGTCGGAGACCAGGACGCGCCGGCTGTTTCCGACCAGCTCCGGGTCGATGTGTTCGTAAGTAGCGGCATCTTTAAGCACGGCGCTGACGTGGATTCCGCCCTTGTGGGCGAAGGCGCTCTTTCCGACGAAGGGGAGGTTCGGGTTGTGCGACAGATTGGCGATTTCGCTGACATAGCGCGAAAGCTCGGTCAGCATGCGCAGTTTTTCCCGCCCCACGGTTTGGAGGCCGAGCTTCAGCTCGAGTATCGGGATGATCGAACAGAGGTTAGCGTTGCCGCAGCGTTCGCCGCAGCCGTTGATCGTCCCCTGGACATGAACGGCGCCGGCCTCGACTGCGGCGATCGCGTTGGCTACTGCCAGCTCCGAATCGTTGTGGGTGTGAATGCCCAGGCGCACGCTCACAGCACGCCGCGCCGCCGCCACAGCTTCGGATAATGGGCCCGGCAGCGAGCCGCCGTTCGTATCGCAGAGCACGATGGTCGATGCGCCCGCCTGCTCGGCGGCGCGTATGGTGCTCAAAGCGTAATCGGGGTCGGCGCGGTAGCCGTCGAAAAAGTGCTCGGCGTCGTAGATCACCTCGCGCTCGAACCCTTTCAAAAAGGCCACGCTCTCGCGGATTAACTTTAAGTTTTCCTCGAGCGAGATGCCGAGCGATTTCGCGACGTGCAGCTCCCAGCTCTTGCCGAAAATGGTGACCGTCGGGGTCTCCGCCGCTACAAGCTCGCGCAGGTTCGCATCGGACTCGACGCTGTTTTGCGGATGGCGCGTGCTGCCGAAGGCGGCCAGCCGCGCGTGGCGGAAATTCAGCTCGCGCGCCCGGCGGAAAAACTCAGCATCCCTGGGGTTCGAGCCGGGCCAGCCCCCCTCGATGTAATCGATGCCGAACTCATCGAGCCTGGCGGCAATTGCCAGCTTATCCTCGACAGAGAAATTTATCCCCTCCCCCTGCGTGCCATCCCGCAGCGTCGTGTCGTAGATGTAAATCTTCATGGCCTATAATTACTTTTTAGAGCCAACCGCTTGGGCCGGCTGTTTCGGCGATTCCTTCTTCTTCAACCAACCCATCATCTGGCGCAACTCTCTTCCCACGCGCTCGATCTGGTGCTCGGCCTCCTGTCGGCGATAGGCGTTGAAGCTCGGCCTTCCGGCCTGATTTTCGAGTATCCACTCGCGCGCGAAGGTTCCGTTCTGGATATCGGCCAGGATGCGCTTCATCTCGGCGCGCACCTTTTCGTCGATGATGCGCGGGCCGCGCGAGTAATCGCCGTATTCGGCGGTATCGCTGATCGAGTAGCGCATGTAAGAGAGTCCCCCCTCGTAAATCAGATCGACGATCAGCTTCATCTCATGCAGGCATTCGAAATAGGCGATCTCCGGCTGATATCCGGCCTCGACCAGCGTCTCGAATCCAGCTTTGATCAGCGCTGAGATGCCGCCGCAGAGGACGGCCTGCTCGCCGAAAAGGTCGCTTTCGGTCTCCTCGCGAAATGTAGTCTCGATCACGCCGGCGCGCGTGCATCCCAGAGCGCGGGCGTAGGCGAGCGCGGTCTGCCGGGCTCGTCCCGAGGCATCCTGATGGACGGCGAGCAGGGCCGGCACGCCGATCCCCTGCGCGAACAGCTCGCGCATGCGGTGCCCCGGGCTCTTGGGCGCCACCATCGAGACATCGACGTATTCAGGCGGAATTATCTGGTTGAAGTGGATGTTGAACCCGTGGGCGAACATCAACGTCTTGCCCGGAGCCAGGTTTGCGGCAATCGAATCGAGATAAAGTTGACGCTGCGCCTGGTCCGGCGCCAGCATCATGATGACCTGTGCCGCCGCTGCCGCCTCGTCCACGGTGGCGACCGCCAGCCCCTCCGCGCGCGCCTTCTCCCACGACTTGCTCCCGCGGTAAAGGCCGACCATTACCTCGACGCCGCTGTCGCGCAGGTTCAGGGCGTGGGCATGGCCCTGGCTGCCGTAACCTATAACCGCGACGGTTTTACCGGACAGCGTGTTCAGATCAGCATCCTTGTCGTAGTAAATCCTGGCCATCTTCTCCTCCACAGCGCCCCTCGCTATCGGCGAGAGCGGCGCTTATCACGTCTATCAGCTTGTTGAGCTGCCTGATGATCTTCTCGAGCGGCTCTCCTTCGAGTTCCACCACTATCTGCATCTCCGAGAGCGTCGGGTCGGCGGTCGGGCCAACGGTCAGCCGCTCGATGTTGTGACCGCGCGCGCTGAACAGCTCGACGATTCGGGCCAGCGCGCCGGGCCGATTTTCGACCAATAGCGAGATGGTTTTAGCCACAGCTCAAATCCGCGCAGCCTGCGGCCCGAGGATCATCTCTTTGATCGAGCCTCCCGGCGGGACCATCGGGTAGACATTCTCTTCGGCCGCGACCTGGAAATCGACCAATACCGGTTCCGGCAGGCGGAGCGCTTCGCGCAGGGCGGGCCGCACCTGTTCGGGCCGCTCAACTTTATAGCCGCGCATGCCGAAGGCTTCAGCGAGCCGGGCGAAATCCGGCATGACGCGGAACTCGGAGGCCGAATAGCGCTTTCTGAAAAAGACCTCCTGCCACTGTCTGACCATGCCGAGGCAAGAGTTATTTATGATAAAGACCTTGATCGGCAGGCGCTCCTCGACCACGGTCGCCAGCTCCTGCATGGTCATCTGGAACCCGCCATCGCCGAGCAGCGCAATCACCTGGCAATCGGGCCTGGCCACCTGAGCCCCCATTGCCGCCGGCAGGCCATAGCCCATGGCGCCGAGGCCGCCTGAACTCAAGAAGCTGCGCGGCCGGCGCGCCATGTAAAACTGCGCGGCCCACATCTGGTGCTGGCCGACATCGGTCACCATTATCGCCTCGCCGTCGGTAAGCCGGCTGATCTCTTCGATCACATATTGCGGTTTAATAGTGCAATTGTCCTGCTGATATGAGAGCGGGTGCTCCAGCTTCCAGGACTCGATTCTGGAAAGCCAGGGCCTGAGGGAGCGCGGCGGCGCTTCGGGCAAAAGCTCGAGGAGGCGCGCGTATAGCGCCGCAAGCACCTGCTTGACATCCCCGAGAATCGGTATATCGACTCGAACGTTTTTGCCGATTTCGGCCGGGTCGATTTCGACGTGGATGATCTTCGCCTCGGGAGCAAAGGTCTCAATCTTGCCGGTCACGCGGTCGTCGAAGCGCACCCCGACGGCCAGGAGCAGGTCCGAATGTGAAATGGCCATGTTAGCATGGTAAGTTCCATGCATGCCGAGCATGCCGAGCGAGAGGGGATGTCGGGTCGGGAAAGCGCCGATTCCCATCAGGGTGGTGGTAACCGGCAGGTCGAGCAATTCGGCAAGCTGTACCAGTTCAGGCGAGGCTCCGGAATTGATCACTCCGCCGCCGGCATAGATTACCGGGCGCTCGGCGGCCAGAATAGCACGCGCGGCGCGGTCTATCGCCGCAAAATCGAGTTCGAAATGCGGCTTGTAGCCGCGCAGCTCGACCTTTTCCGGGTAGCGGAACTCGGCGCGCGCCAGCAGCACATCTTTCGGCATATCGACGAGCACCGGCCCGGGCCGTCCGGTCGAAGCGATGTAAAATGCCTCTTTGATCGTGCGCGCTAGATGTCGCGTCTCTTTGACCAGGAAATTGTGCTTGGTGCAGGGCCGCGTGATCCCTACTATGTCGGCCTCCTGAAAGGCGTCGCTGCCGATGAGCTTGGTCGGGACATTGCCGGTGAAGATCACTGCCGGCACCGAATCCATAAAGGCGGTGGCAATTCCGGTCACCGTGTTGGTCGCTCCAGGCCCAGAGGTTGCCAGGCAAACCCCAGTGTTGCCGCTGGCACGGGCATAGCCATCGGCTGCATGGGCCGCCGCCTGCTCGTGGCGCATCAGGATGTGCCTGATCGGGGCGTCGTAGAGCTGGTCGTAGATCGAGAGCACCACTCCGCCAGGATGGCCGAAGATAACCTCCACTTTCTCTTCCAGAAGGCTCCGAACGAATATCTCAGCTCCGCTAAACTCCATCTCTGCCCCCAAAATAAAAAAACCCCTCGCTCTGCTCTCGAGGGGGTGGAGGAAAATTCCCCGCGAGAGCAGCTAAGGGCCAATAATTACTACGAAAATAGAGCTAAAAAGCGGGGTATGGTTGAAGGCAGCCTCTATCCTCTCGCGCTCGTCACTTAACATAAGCTTGTTCCGACACGAAATAAATGCAATTGGCATGCCATGGGGAGAAGCTCGAGGGCTTGCCTTTAAGATCCTGAAAATAATGGATTTCTCCCGCGCGGCCTGAAGGGCCGCCCCGCTTTTTCGCTGAACGAAGCTTTTAGCCTTTACGGAACGTTATTACATTTCGTTTGTAATGCGGGCGGGAATACTAGAACAGGAGCCAGAAGCTAGGAGTCAGGAGAAAAGCCGTAAGGCGTGAGTCGAAAAGAAGTTCCACTCACGACTTACGCTATTCTCGGCTTCTTTCGGAATGGCAGATCAGGCCAGGTCCAGCACCAGCCGCCGCTTCTTCTCCAGCTCGTTGTACTCGTGCCTCATGCAACCGCAGGGACAGTAGGCGTCGGTTGCGCACGGCTAGCAGCAGTAGATAACCTCATTGCGCATGAAGCCGAATCCCTCTATCAAGCAATCACACTTGGGGCAAATTCGATCGCGCATTTCCCTCTCCTACAAGATAGATTTAGCGATTCTCGGCGCCCTGCTGGTCCATCGAGATAGAACGCTTGAGCGCCGGAGTAACATGGTCCACCTCGCATCCGTAGCGGTTAATGCAATGCCTTGATGCGGAACCGCTGAGCCTAGCAGCATGTCCCCGGGAGTTGCGGGCCATGCTGGCCCTATTGCAAGCAAATTGTATTCCTTAGAAATCAACGCAACAAACCACGGCAAATAATAGGTTTATGGTGGCAGGCTTATTTGGACCTGTGAATGCCTTTTCTCATTAGGGAAGAATTCCCCCTCCCTGGCGGCTGTAGGGGCGCAGCTTGCTGCGCCCTCGCCGCTGCAATATACAGTACCCTTTCGAGGCGGTTTGACTTATCCGGTAGATAGTAATATCATTAAGGTTGACTTGAGCGCGGCGCTTCTAAGGCAGCCTTTATGAAAGACTTCCGGCGACTGTTCTTTTACCTCAAGCCCTATCTTCCATTTTTATTTTTAGCCCTTCTTCTGCTCAGTTTCGCCGGCCTGCTCGAAGTGCTAACCACCTCGCTTGCTGCGCCCATCTTTGATGGCGTGCTGTCCGAGGGGGGGGTTGCGGTTTCGGGAAAATTCAAGTTCCTGTACAAATGGTTGAACCTCAACAGCAGCAACATTCTCTGGAAGGTGGGGCTAGCTCTGGTCGCGCTTACTCTGCTCAAAGGGGTCAGCATTTACTTCTCCAATTATCTCATGCACCTGGTCGGGCAGAGCGTGATAATGAAGCTACGCAATGCCCTTTACCGGCACATAATGGAGCAGTCGCCCGGCTTTTTCGCCTCGAACCCGACCGGGCGGCTGATCTCGCGCGTGACCGGCGACGTCGAGAAGTTGCAGGAGGCGGTCTCTTCGACTTTAGCCGAGTTTGTGCGCGAGTCGGTATTGCTTTTTTTTCTGCTCGGCTACGTTTTTTACATACATTGGAAGCTAGCGCTGCTCGCGCTTTTGATCCTGCCGCCGGCGCTTTATTCCAGCGTCAATTTAGGCCGGCGCATCCGGCGCGCCAGTTCGCGCAGCCAGGAGCGGGCCGCCGACATCGCCCATGCTTTACAGGAGACGATAAGCGGCCATCGCATTGTCAAGGCCTTTGGCCGTGAGCCCCGCGAAATCGAACGCTTCGAGCGGGCGACGCGCCAGCTCCTTTCGGCCAACTTGAAATCGGCGCGCATCCTGGCCCTCAGCTCGCCGCTCATGGAGCTGATGGGGGTGATCTGCTTCGTCCCGCTGCTCGCCTATGCACACCACACCATCCGCCAGCAGGAGGCTTTGACCATCGGGGCCTTCAGCGCCTTTCTCTTCGGGCTCTTCCGCATGTACGATCCGATTCGCAAGCTGAGCCGAATCCATGTCCAGTTCCAGCAGGCCTTCGCGGCATCGTCGCGCGTCTTCGAGCTGCTGGATGCCCGCGTTGAGATCTCCGATAGACCCGGAGCGCGCACCCTGGGCCGCGTGCGGGGCGATATAGAATTCCGCGACGTCTGCTTCGATTACAAGGAGGCCAGCGGCCGGGTGCGCGCGCTGCGCAACATTAATTTAAAAGCACGCGCCGGACAGGTCATAGCGCTGGTCGGCTCGAGCGGTTCGGGCAAGACCACGTTGGTCAACCTGATCCCGCGCTTTTACGAGATCACTTCCGGAGCTATACTCATCGACGGTATAGACATTCGCGATGTGACCCTGAGCAGCCTGCGCCGGCAGATCGGCTTCGTTACGCAGGAGACCTTTCTATTCAACGATAGCGTGCGCAACAACATCGCCTACAGCTGTCCAGCGGCGAGTGAAGATGAGATCGTTCAAGCGGCCAAGGCGGCCCTGGCCCACGATTTCATAACGAAGCTGCCGCAGGGCTACGATACAGTTATCGGCGAGCGCGGCCAGCGGCTTTCCGGCGGCGAGCGCCAGCGCATCTCGATAGCGCGCGCGCTGCTGAAAAATGCTCCGATCTTGATCCTGGACGAAGCGACCTCGGCGCTCGATGCCGAATCGGAGCGCCTGGTCCAGCAGGCGCTGTCTAACCTGATGAAGGGGCGCACGACCTTTGTTATCGCGCATCGGCTCTCGACGGTCAGAATGGCTGACCTGATAGTGGTGCTGGAAAATGGAGAGATAAAAGAGATCGGCGGACACAGCGAGCTGCTCGGCGGCAATGGCATCTACAGCCGCCTCTACCAGCTCGAGTTCTCCGATGAGGTTTTGCTAGCCGAAGGGGACGAGCGATGCTTAGAAGCATGACCGGCTACGGCCGGGGCCTCTTTCAAGACGAGAATTACAAGATCGTCGTCGAGGTCAAGACCCTGAACAGCCGCTATCTTGAAATGCAGGTCAGAGTGCCCGAAGGGCTAGGCGAGGCGGAGGTCGAGATAAGGCGGCAGGTGAAAAGCCAGCTGGCGCGCGGGCGCGTCGATATCACCTGCACCGTCGAGACCAACAGCGCCCCAAACCTTAATGTTGACAGCGCCGCCGTCGGCCGCTACCTGGAGATCGCCGATTATCTGCGCCGCCAGTTTAAGCTGGCGGGCGAGCTGGACCTGAGCACCTTGATCCAGTTGCCGGGGGTAATTACCGCTAAAAGCGAAGCGATTGTCCCGGACCCGCAACTGTTCAAGCAGCACCTGGCCCTGGCCCTCTCGCAGGCGCTCGAAGCGGTCAATGCTATGCGCGAGCAGGAGGGCCATGCGATTAGGGAAGATATCGTAGAGCGGCTGCGCAACATAGAACGCAGCCTCTCGCGCATCGAGCTTCAGGCGCACCGGCTCTTCGAACACTACCGGCAGCGGCTCGAGCAGCGGCTGCGCGAATTGACGGTTGGCGTCCTGCCGCTGGACGAGACGCGGCTGGCGCAGGAGGCGGCCCTTTACGCCGACCGCAGCGATATCTCCGAAGAGATCGTGCGGATGAAGAGCCATATTGCCCAGTTCTACGAGCTCCTGGAGGCAGACGGCGAGGTGGGCAAGCGCATGGACTTCATGCTCCAGGAGATGGGGCGCGAGATAAACACTATGCTCTCGAAGGCAGCCGCCGTGGGCGTGGCTGAACATGGCATCTCGATCAAAGCCGAAATCGAAAAGCTGCGCGAGCAGGCGCAGAACCTGGAATAGCTTTCACCGCAGGGCCGCCGAGAACGCAGAGATAAATTAATCTCCCTCTGCGCTCCCTGTGGGATCTCTGGTCAATAAGATTAACGCATTGAAGCAGCAGGAAAGAGGCAATCTGATCGTGGTCTCGGGCCCATCGGGCGCGGGGAAGACCACCCTGGCGACGGCGGCCGTCGCCGAGGTGCCGGGCCTCGCTTTCTCCATCTCATACACGACGCGCCGGCCGCGCGGCGGCGAGCGCAATGGCGTCGATTACTTCTTCATCGACGAGGCCGAGTTCAAGCGGATGATCGATAACGATGAGTTTCTGGAGTGGGCGGTGGTCTACGGCAACCTCTATGGCACCTCGCGCCGTCAGGTCGAACAGGCCCTGGCAAGCGGCCGCGACCTCGTGCTCGATATCGACGTGCAGGGGGCACGCTCGGTGCGCCGCAAGGCCCCGGAGGCGATTCTGGTCTTCATCCTGCCGCCATCGCGGGAGCTTCTGCGGCAGCGGCTCATGGGCCGCGCCACGGACTCGCCCGAGAGCATAGAGAAGAGGCTGGCGGCGGCACGGGAGGAACTACTCTGCTACCAGGAGTTCGATTATCTGATTTTCAATCGCGATCTCGAAGAGGCGAAGCGCGAGCTTAAGTCGATAATTCAAGCCGCGCGCTGCCGGCGCGAGCGGCGCGAGCCGCTGGCGCGAGATATAATTAAAAGCTTCGGGGGCTGAAAACAATGAAGATAGCGCTCGGGGTGACCGGCTGCATCGGCGCCTATAAGGCCGCCGAAATCCTGCGCCTTCTTCAGGAGGGGGGGGCGGAGGTTGTGGTGGTGATGACTGAGAATGCCCAGCGTTTCGTCGGGCCTCTGACCTTCGAGGCGCTTTCGGGCCACGAAGTGGTCACCGATATGTTCCGCCCCGGCTCGAACGTCGAGATCGAACACATCGCCTTGGCGCAGTCCATCGACCTGTTACTGGTCGCTCCGGCCACAGCGAATATGCTGGGCAAATTCGCCTACGGCATAGCCGACGACTTCCTCTCGACGCTCTATCTGGCCACGCCAGCCCCCTGCCTCATCGCCCCGGCCATGAACGTCGAGATGTGGCGCCATCCGGCCGTGCAGGCCAATGTCAGAACGCTGCGCGAGCGGGGCGTATATTTCATCGAGCCCGAGGAGGGCTATTTAGCCTGCCGGATGGTCGGCCCGGGGCGGCTGGCCGAGCCGGAGCGCATTGCAGCCGAGGCGCTGGAGATAGCGCGGCGCGCGAAGAGCCTGGCGCACGAGCACCTGCTGGTAACGGCAGGCCCGACCTGCGAGGACATCGACCCGGTGCGCTTCATAAGCAATCGCTCGAGCGGGCGCATGGGCTACGCGGTGGCGGAAGAGGCGCTGAAGCGCGGCGCGCGCGTGACCCTGATAAGCGGACCGACCGAGCTGGCGCCGCCGGCTGGCGCCCGCCTGGTGAGAGTGCGCTCGGCTGAGGAGATGCTGCGCGCGGTCCTCGAGAACCTCGACAATGCAACCGTTGTAGTCATGGCCGCAGCGGTGGCCGACTTCAGGCCGGCTGTGGCGCGCGCGAGCAAGATCAAAAAATCGGAGGGGCCGCCTGAGATCAAGCTCGAACCGACGCCCGATATCCTGGGCGAGCTGGCGCGCCCGGAGCGGCGCGGCGCGCGCATCCTGGTCGGCTTTGCCGCCGAAACCGAAGAGCTGGTGGAAAACGCCCGCCGCAAGCTCCGAGAGAAAAATCTCGACGTTATCGTAGCTAACGATATAAGAGAAGGCTTCGGCTCGGATACCAACCTGGTGACCATCCTGGACCGCTACGGGCGCGAAGAGCGCCTGCCTCGACTTTCGAAGAAAGAAGTAGCGCGACGGCTGCTCGACGTCGTCGAGGAGATCAAATCTCGCTCGCCGATTCTCGCCGGGCCCGGCAGCTAGCCTTATGCCCAAATCGGGATTCATCGCGATCATAGGAAGGCCCAACGTCGGAAAGTCCACCCTGCTCAACCGACTTATCGGGCATAAGGTATCGATAGTCTCGGAAAAACCGCAGACCACGCGCCACCGCATCCTGGGGATCATCACCGACGAGCGCGGCCAGATAGTATTCGTCGATACGCCGGGGATCCACAAGCCGGGCTACGAGCTGAACCGGCGCATGATGCAGATCATCTACGAGGCGTTGCAGGACGTCGATCTGGTGATACTGATGGTCGATGTCGGCCAGGAGTTCGGGCAGGGCGACCGCTTCGTCCTAGATATGATCAAAGAGGCGGCGCGGCCCACCATCCTGGCGATAAACAAAGTTGACGCCTTCAAGAAATCGCGCGCCCTGCCGATAATCGACCAGTACCAGAAAGAGTACGGCTTCCTCGACTATATCCCGATATCGGCCCTGTGCGGAGACAACGTCGATGTCCTTATAGATAAGGTATTCGAGCACCTGCCCGAAGGCGAGCCGCTCTATCCGCCCGAGTATATAACCGATAAGTCCGAGCGCTTCATCGTGGGCGAGCTGATACGCGAGCGGGTCCTGGCGCACGCCCGCCAGGAACTGCCGTTCAGCACGGCGGTGGTGGTGGAGAAGTTCGATGAGAGCGAGCGCGAGATGCGCAATTTCGTTAAGATAATCGCTACGATCATCGTGGAGCGAGAGTCGCAAAAGGCGATCGTGATCGGGCGGGGCGGCCAGATGATCAAAAAGATCGGGACCGAGGCGCGCAAGGAGATCGAGGCCTTTCTCGGCGCCAAAGTTTACCTCGACCTCTTCGTGCGCGTCCAGGAGCGCTGGCGAGACCTGCCCCGCTTTTTGGACGAGATCGGCATCGGGACCGAGAAAAAAATATGAGACATATTGACGGCAAGCTGCTGGAACAGCTCGCGGAGCATTTGCGGTTTTATCGCCAGCTCGGCGTCGAATGGCTCAACGTCGAAAGGGCCGCTCCGCCGAGCAGATCGGAGCCTGCTCCGCAAAGCGGGACGGAATTCGCCCGGCCAGACAAAGCAGAGGTCGAGCAGAAGATCGAAGCAAGACCCGAGCCGCCGGCGCCCAGGCCCGCATCGGGCCTGCTCTTTGAACTCGGCGTAAGGCCGCGCAGCCCGTTTGACGGTCTGCCCGAGAACGAGACGCTCGACCTGATACGCGAATCGCTCGGCGATTGCCGCCGCTGCAAGCTGTGTCTCGGGCGCAAGACCATCGTATTCGGCCAGGGAAATCCGCGCGCCGAACTGATGTTCATAGGCGAAGCGCCCGGCGCTGAAGAAGACGAGCAGGGTCTAGCCTTCGTCGGGCGCGCCGGCCAGTTGCTGACCAAGATCATCGAAGCGATAGACATGCGGCGCGAAGAGGTCTATATCACCAACGTCGTCAAGTGCCGCCCGCCCGAGAACCGCAAGCCGGAGGAGGACGAGATGGCGGCCTGCGAGCCCTTCCTGCTGCGGCAAATCAATGTGATCAGGCCGAAGGTGATCTGCCTGCTCGGCAGCGTCGCGGCGCAGGCGTTGCTTAAGACCAAGGAGCCGATCTCGAGGCTGCGCGGCAAATGGATCGACTACCACGGCTACAAGGTGATTGCAACCTATCATCCCGCCTACCTGCTGCGCAACCCGAACGACAAGAGGCTGGTCTGGGCGGATATGCAAAAGGTGCGCGACTATCTGCAGGGAAAAAGCGCGGGGTAGCGCAGCTTGCTGCGCCCTCCTTGGGCAGGGCAAGGGGCAGGGCAAGCCCTGCCCCTACAAATTTCATTCGCCGTACCAAGCGGTGTGACTTTCGACCCACATGTTCATCACCGTCGATCCATCCGCCTGAAGGGCTACGACTATTCGCATGCTGGCGAATATTTCGTTACCATCTGTACCCAAGACAGGGAATGCCTTTTCGGCAATGTGTTAAATGGTGAAATGTTATTAACTCCAGTTTGTCCATTCAAGCGGCATAGCAGAGTTGATTTAGCAATAGATCTAGCGTCTGCCGCCGAAATAGGATGAACTTAGCATTTTCT
>FWPU01003313.1_pt1 | contig 41084 bp, 28 predicted proteins | sample 2228361 | NCBI WGS metagenome assembly FWPU01 (sample SAMEA103939777, study PRJEB20133) | metagenome | reverse complement strand
CTTGGTCCGTGATACTTGGTCCGTGATACTTGGTCCGTGATACTTGGTCCGTGATACTTGGTCCGTGATACTTGGTCCGTGATACTTGGTGCTGGATGCTTGGTGCCTGGTCCTCTCTCCTGCCCCCTGTCCCTATCCGCGGCGTGCGGCCTGGCTGCTTGGGTCGCTCTGCCAGCAACCGCCCGCAAAGCTCAGGGATTGGGGCCTGCCAGGATGACGACTGCCGATTGGCCTATTGTCGTCCGCCCGACCAGCAGGGCCGTGGGGTGGGCCAGCTTGCGAGGTGTACTGCTGACGGGCACCGGGCAGCCGGGATCGGGCTGGCAGTAATTACGGGTGGCCGGCACGCAGCCGTTTTCTAAAGCCAAGAGCGAAAGGGCGGCTTCGACAATCCCGGCGGCGGCCCCCAGGTTTCCCAGGTAACTTTTGAACGCTGTCACGGGGATTCCGGGGAGGGCGTCGGCCAGGGCGTGGGCCTCACGTGGGTCGTCCTCCACCGTGGCCGTGCCCTGGGCGCTGATGAAACCGATCTGGTGGGGGGGCAAATCGGCGTGGTGAAGCGCCGTGCGGATGGCGCGGGAAAGACCGGGGTCGGAAGGCTTATCTGGGGGCGGGGGACAGCAGGCCGAGGCCCATCCCAGGACCCGCCCCAGGATGGGGGCCCCCCGGGCCTGAGCGTGGGGGAGGGTTTCCAGCACCAGGGCGGCGGCCCCCTCGCTGCGGACCTCGCCATCGCGCGCGGCGTCGAAGGGCCGCATGGCGCCGGCCGGGTCGTGGTGCCGCCGCGACAGTCTTCCCATGGCCCAGTGCCGAGCCCAGTCGAACGGCGTGAACTGCGAGCTGGTGCCGCCAGCGACGATCACCTCGGCGGTGCCGCGCTGGAGGATGCGGGCGGCTTCGACCAAGGCCAACAGCCCCGAGACATCGCCGTGGTGCAGGGTATTACTCGGCCCCCGGGCATCCAGGGCGATCGACACGTGCGAGGCCGCCATATTGGGCAGCACGGTCAGAAAGGTCAGCGGAAATGTGGCCGCAAACCCCTCGGCGCCCCAACGGTGGTAGTCGAACCGCCCCTGGTGGACGCATGCCCGGTAGGTCGGCTCGCAGGCGTCCAGGGTGTTGCTGATGCGATCCGCTCCCAGGATTACCCCGAGGCGGTCGGGAACCGTGCCGGCCAGCGCCGCATCGCGGCAGGCGAGCATGGCGGCGGCTATGGCCAATTGGGCGTCGCGGGCCATTACTTTGAGGCTCTTGCGATTGGAAACATACGGCCGGGGATCGAACTCCTCGACCACCCCGCCGATGGGCGCCGGGAACCCCGCTTGGGCCAGCCAGTCGATCCGCCGCACGCCGCTTTGGCCGGCCCGCAAGCGCTCCCACACCGCCTCCCGCCCGATGCCCAAGGGCGAGACAATGCCCATCCCGGTGATCACCACTTCGCAAAACGACATAAGGGATCAGCATGATGCCTGGGGCACGAAACGCCACATCCCAAGACGAGTTGCGCGGCACCGCGGGGCCTGCTTGCCGTGCCCGCGGGCCACAGCCCGACCCTTGGGCATCTTACTGGACACATGCCTTCGGGGGCAACGCCGGTGTGCGCGGCCCGGCCACAGGCCGAAACCGTCCCCGGCAGGCGGCTGCGCCCGGCGAGCTTGTTTCCCGCCCAACCGCTCGGTAACCTTGGAAGACTGCTCGAACTGCCTTGGTCTGTTCGTACCTGTCATGAGCGATCCCTACTTCCAGCGGTTGTTCGCCCAGCGGATTGGCGGCGCCAATTACGGTAAAAGTTCGGAGATTTACAAGTTCGAGAAGATCAAGCGGGCCAAGCGCAAAGTGCTGGCCGAACACCCAGAACGCCCCTTGCTGGATTTCGGCATCGGCGAGAACGACGAGATGGCCCCCGAGTCGGTCCGCCGCGTGATGGCCGAGGAGATCCATCGTCCGGAGAACCGCGGCTACGCCGACAACGGGATTCCGGCGTTTCGCGAGGCGGCCGCCCGCTTCATGCTCCGGGAGTTCGGCGTCCGCCTGGATCCCGACCGCGAGATCAACCACTGCATCGGTACGAAGACCGCCCTGGCCATGCTGCCGGCCGTGTTCATCGACCCGGGCGATATCACCCTGATGACGGTCCCGGGCTACCCCGTGGCTGGCACGCACACCCGCTATTACGGCGGCGAGGTCTATCCCTTGCCGCTGCGCCCCGAGAACAGCTTCTACCCAGACCTGGATGCCATCCCCCCCGAAGTCCGCCGCCGCGCCAAGCTGCTGGTGCTGAACTACCCCAACAGCCCCACCGGGCAGGTCGGCACCCGCGAGTTTTACCAGCGGGTCATCGAATTCGCCCTGGCGAACCAGATCGTGGTTATCCAGGATGCCGCGCACTTGATGTTCAGCTACGGCCAGCCCCCTTTGAGCTTTCTTCAAATCCCCGGGGCCCGGGAGGTAGGCGTCGAAGTGCATTCGATGTCCAAGGGATGGAACATGATCGGGTGGCGACTGGGGTGGGTGTGCGGCCACGAACGGATCGTGCGGGCCCTGGCCGATGTCAAGGACAATTCCGACTCGGGGCAGTTCATCGCCATCCAAAAGGCGGCGATCGCCGCTTTGGACGACCCCGAAATCCCCCGCCGCATGAGGGCCAAGTACCAGCGTCGCCTGGCCAAGCTGGTTGATACGCTCCGCCGCTGCGGGTTTCAAGCCCAGATGCCTGGCGGCACCTACTTCCTGTATGTGCCTGCACCCAAAGGCGTTGCCGGGGGACCGTGCTTCCGCAATGCCGAAGAGGCTAGCCAGTACCTGATCGCCGAGCAGTCGATCTGCACCGTGCCCTGGGATGATGCGGGTCCGTTCCTCCGCTGGTCGGTCACGTACGAGGCCCCCGACGAAGCCGCCGAAGACGCCCTCATGCAAGAGACCGAACGCCGTCTACGCTCCTTGCGCCTGGTGTTCTGAAACGGCAGCCACTCGCCGGGCCCCCTTGGCCTGTTCTAGCTCGAGGCCGACAAGCGCGATCCTCGGTCCTTGACCGCCAGGGTTAAAGCTGCTACAGTCGCGCAGTCCTCCGCTTCTCCGCTGAGGTCCCGTGCGACTGGCCGCTGGAGCCGACAGGGGCGGGGGGCGGGGATGTTGTTCTTTTGGGTAAAGGGATCCTATTGATGCATCAAGCCCAATCGACCACGCGGCGGACTTTCTTGCGGCAGTTGGGGCTTTCGGCAGCGGGCCTGGTCGTGGTGCCCCAGGTTGTACCCGAGCGGGCATGGGGCGCGGGCGGGCCCTCGCGGCGGCTCAACGTGGCCCTGTTGGCCTGCGGCGGGCGCATGCGGCAGCTTCTGCCTTCCATCCTCCAGTCGGGCGAAAATGTCGTCGCCGTTTGCGACGTGGACAAACGCGAGATCAGCCGGCTGATCCGGGGGGCCGCCAAACGCTCGCCCGACGGCAAGTCGCTGGAAAACGTGAAGGTGTACGAGGATTACCGCAAGCTGCTGGACAACGAGAAGTCGGTCGATGCGGTGGTCATCGCCCCGGGGCAGCGGTGGCACGTGCCGATGAGCAAGGCCGCCATGCTGGCCGGAAAACATGTGTTCTGCGAAAAGCCGCTGTGCCATAGCTGTGCCGAGGCCCGCCAGATCCAGCAGCTTGCCCGGCAAATGCCCAAACTGGTGACCCAGATCGGCTCGCAGGGGGGCTCAACCGATACCTTCCGCCGCAGCATGGAAGTGATCCAAGCCGGGCTGCTGGGCAAGGTCCGCGAAGTGCATTGCTGGATCAACCGCGGCTTTCCACCCAGTGCGCCGGTGGACGAGAATCCGGACCCCATCCCCCCCGAGCTCAACTGGGACTTCTGGTGCGGGCCGTCGCGGCTGCTGCCGTTCAAGAGTTACTATCTCGGCAGTTGCCTGGCCTGGGGGCGATGGTTGGAGTTCGGCGACGGGCACCTGGCCGACATGGGGGCCCACGGCCTCAACCTCCCCTGGCGGGCCCTGGGCCTGGGGGCGCCCGTGAGGGCCTCGGTCGAGATTGCCGAGCCGCTGAAGGACAGCTACCCTTCGGCCACCACGTTCCGTTGGGAGTTCGCCGCTCGGGGCGACCTGCCGCCAGTCACCCTTTGGTGGCACGATGGGGCCCAAGCTGGCCCTCCGCCCGAACTGGGCAGCAAACTGCTGACCACTTACAAGAGCGTTCCTACCAACGGGGTGCTCTTTGTGGGCGAGAAGGGGATCCTCTTCTCCAATGCCTGGGGGGTGGGCGGGGTGGTGCGCCTGAATGAGGATCCCCGCTGCCGCGGTGTCCTGGACCACGAGGCGGCCAGGTCGATTCCGGTCACCTTGCCCCGCGCCAAAGGCCAGAACCACATGCAGGAATTCCTGGATGCATGCAAGGGGTTGACCAAGACCTTTCAGGGCTTCGAGTCGGCGGCCTGCGTGGCCGAGATCGCCATGGTGGGGATCGTGACCCTGCGTCTGGGCCGACCGATCGAGTGGGATAGCCCCAACCTGAAGGTCCGAGGGGTTCCCGAGGCCGAGGCTCTGGTCCATCGCCCGCAGCGTAGCAAGTGGCTGTAGCCCATCCGGCGCCCGCACTGGCGGTGCCAAGAGGGGTTAATGACCTTATTGTATGATGACCGCTGTTTTCTACGGCACGACACGGGGGCCCATCCCGAGTGTGCCGACCGGTTGCGGCGCATTGCGGAGCGGCTGGCCGAAAGCGGGCTGGATGGCCGCTGCCAGCACCCGACGTGGGAACCCGTACCGCGCCGGCGGTTGACCCGCATCCACTGGCCCGGGTACATCGACGCGGTGCGTGCCGTGGCGGAGTCCGGGGGCGGCGAGCTGGATGCCGATACGGTGGTCAGCTCGGCATCGTATGAGGTGGCGCTTCAGGCAGCCGGGGCTGTCTGCGATGCCGTCGAGCGCGTAGTCCGTGGCGAAGATTCCACCGCGTTGTGCCTCGTGCGCCCGCCGGGACACCACGCCCTGGCCCGCCGCGCCATGGGCTTTTGCTTGTTCAACAACGTGGCCGTCGCGGCCCGGATGGCCATCGAGGAGCTGGGCCTGGAGCGGGTGCTGATCGTCGATTGGGATGTCCATCACGGCAACGGCACGCAGGCCGCCTTCTGGGAGGACCCGCGCGTGGGATTCCTTTCCATCCACCGCTGGCCCTTTTACCCGGGCACAGGGCTGGAAGACGAGACGGGCGCCGGGGCCGGCCTGGGTTATACCCTGAATCTGCCCGTCGCTTACGGCACACCGCGGGCCGAGTATCTGGCCCGCTTCACCCGGGCCCTGGAACAATTCGCCGACCGGGTGAAGCCGGAGCTGGTGTTGGTCAGTGCCGGTTTCGATGCGCATCGATTGGATCCGGTCGGCGACCTCGGCCTGGAGGTCGAGGACTTCGCCACGTTGACGGCGCGGGTCCTGGAGGTGGCCGAGGTCCACGCCAGCGGCCGGCTGGTCAGTGTGCTCGAAGGGGGCTACCACCTCCAGGCGACCGCCGCGGGTGTAGAAGCGCATCTGGCCGAGATGCTCGAACGCACCGCACGCCGCCAGGCCCGCACTCCCCCGCCAAAGCGCCAAGAATGATTCTAGCCGGGTACCTACCCACCCCATCGAAGCTTCCAGCAAGCAGGGATCGGCATGGCATGGCAGGGCATCGTGGGGCATGACCGGATTGTCGAGCAGTTCCGCCGGGCGCTGGTTCGCGGCCGTCTGGCCACCAGCTTTCTGTTTGTTGGCCCCAGCGGCATTGGGAAGCGCCGGTTCGCTTTGGCCCTGGCCCAGGCCCTGTTGTGCCCCTGCCGCCCCGAAGCAGCCCTGGACCCCTGCCAGCAATGTCCGGCGTGCATGCAGGTCCGCGGCGGCTCCCATCCCGACCTGGACGTGGTGGCCAAGCCACCCGACAGAGCCCTCCTGCCCCTGGAACTGCTCATCGGCGATGCCGAACACCGCATGAGGGAAGGCTTGCTGCACAAGCTGGGGCTCAAACCTCTCCTCGGCCGGCGCAAAGTGGCCATCATCGACGATGCCGACTACCTGAACCCCGAGGGGGCCAGCGCCCTTTTGAAGACCCTGGAGGAGCCCGCCCCGCACTCGCTCTTGATCCTGCTTGCGACCAGCCCGGCCCGGCAGTTGCCCACCATCCGCTCGCGGTGCCAATTGGTGCGTTTCCTACCGCTGCCCGCCTCGGCCGTCCAGGAAATCCTACTGAGCCAAAAGCTTGTTTCGGACGCCGGCCTGGCGGCCCGGCTGGCCGCACACAGCGGCGGCAGCGTCCAACGGGCCTTGGAACTCGCCGATGAGCAGTTGTGGCAATTCCGCGACCGGCTGCTGGATGCCCTGGCCAGCCCGACCTTCGATGGCATCCGTCTGGCCAGCGAAGTCTCGGCGTTTGTCGAGGCCGCCGGAAGCGAAGCCACACCCCGCCGCGTTCGGCTCCGCCTGGTCCTCGATTTCGCCACGCAGTTCTTCCTGGGATTGGTCCGGGAGCTGGCCGGTGCCCCCATGCCGCACGACGAAACCCGCGATCGGCTGGCAAAGGCGCTCCGCCACTGGACAGGCGACCAAGCGGCAGCCCAGGCCTGCCTCCAGCGGTGCCTCGATGCCCTGGAACACGTCGAACGGTACGTCAACCAGTCCACCCTGATCGAATCGTGGGCGCATGACCTGGCCCAGTTGAGACACAACCCGCACGCACTGGTTTCTCGTCGTTTGTAGTTTGGCAGGGTGCGAACTCTGCACGCACGCCGGCCGAAATCACCGGGGGCTTACGCCCCCGGCTCGTCGTTTGTAGGAAACCCACCGGGGGCTTACGCCCCCGGCTCATTGTTCGTCGCGAAGCCACCGGGGGCTTACGCCCCCGGCTCGTCGTTCCTGGGGGAAACCGGGTTCGCCTTGACGCCCCCCGATGGCGTACCCTACCATTTGGTTTTTATTTCGCACCATTGGCTCCGTGAGTTCTCCGCGAGTCCTATAAGATCGCCCCATGACCGCCGCCAGAGTGGCCATCATTGGCTTCGGAACCATCGGCTCGGGGGTGGCAAAGATCCTCCTGGAGCACGGGGATCGCTTGGCGCGACATGCGGGCCGGCCCATCGAACTGGCCAAGGTCGTGGACATCGATCTCAGCCGGCCGCGTAACATAACAGTACCCCGCCACTTGCTCAGCGACGACGTGGCCGACGTGCTGGAGGATCCCACCATCAGCGTCGGGGTCGAGTTGATCGGCGGTTTGGAACCTGCGCGGTCCATCGTGCTGCAACTGCTGGAACGGGGCAAAGACGTGGTGACGGCCAACAAGGCGCTATTGGCCGAGCACGGCAGCGAGCTGTTCGATTGTGCCCGGCGGCACGGGCGATCGATCGCCTTCGAGGCGTCGGTGGGGGGCGGCATTCCGATCATTGCAGCGATTGGCCAGTCGCTGACGGCCAACCAGATTCTGTCCGTGCATGGCATTCTCAACGGCACGAGCAACTTCATCCTGACCGAGATGGAAGAGCACGGCAGCGAATACGCGGCGGCCGTGGCCGAGGCCCAACGCCGCGGCTACGCCGAAGCCAACCCGGCCATGGATGTGGACGGCAGCGATGCAGCGCAGAAGCTGGCCATTCTGGCCCATCTGGCCTTTGGGGCCGACGTAGACTGGAAGTGTATCCCCCGGGTGGGGATCGATACGGTGGAGGTTTCGGACCTGAAATATGCCCGCGAGCTGGGCTACAGCATCAAGTTGCTGGCCGTGGCCGAACTGGCCGACGACGGGCTGGAACTGCACGTCTCGCCCACCCTGGTGCGGCACGGGACGCCGTTGGCGGAGGTCCGCGGGGCGTACAACGCCATCCGGGTGGTGGGCGATGCGGTCGGTCGGGTCTTTTTCCACGGGTTGGGGGCGGGGCAGATGCCCACGGCCTCCGCCGTGGTGGCCGATATCATCGACACCGTGGTGGGGCGGGCGGCCATCACGTTTCGGACCTTGGAACTGTGGTCGGACCGCCGCCAGGCACCCGTGCGGCTGCGGGACCCGGCCAAGTCGGCAGGCCGCCACTACCTGCGGTTCAACGTGCAGGACAGTCCGGGCGTGCTGGCACAGATTGCGGGCATCCTGGGGCGCCACCGCATTTCTATCGCCTCGGTCATCCAGCACGAGACAGAAGAGGAAGAGGCCGACGGCGTGGTCCCCCTGGTCATCATGACCCACACGGCGCCGCAAGGGGCAATGAGCGAGGCCATGGCGGCCATCGACCGCTTGCCTTTCGTCCACCCGCGGAGCGTGCGTCTGCGGGTGCGGGACTAAGGAGAAAGAGCGAGGATGGCGGGCATGAAATACGCCCTGATCATTCCGGATGGGTGTGCGGACGAGCCGCAGGCGGCGCTGGGGGGAAAGACGCCTCTGGAGGCGGCCCGGGTTCCGGCTATGGACGCGGTGGCCCAGGCCGGGGTCGTCGGGCGGGCCTGCCACACCCCCGAGGCGCTGCCCGCCGGCTCCGACACCGCCAATCTGAGCCTGTTGGGCTACAATCCGCTGGAACACTTCACAGGCCGGGCGCCTCTGGAGGCCGCGGCCCAGGGCATCGCCCTGGAGCCCGACGACTGGGCCGTACGCTGCAACCTGGTAACGGTCGAGGACCAGGTGATGCGCGACTTTACGGCTGGGCACATCACGACGGCCGAGGCCACCCAACTGATCGCGGCGCTGCAGGAGCACGTCGGCTCGGAGCACGTGCAGTTCTACCCGGGCGTCAGTTATCGCAATTTGATGATCTACCGCAGCCGAGGAAAGCCCGCCCCGTTTTCCCGCGATACGCGGACCACGCCCCCCCACGACCTGACCGATAAGTCGGTGCGGGACGACTACCCGCGCGGCCCAGGCAGCGATCTGTTGGAAGCCCTGATGGCCCAAAGCGCTGCGGTGTTCGCCGGGCACCCGGTCAACGCGGCCCGGCAGGCGGCGGGCAAGTTGCCCGCCACCAGCGTCTGGCTGTGGGGACTGGGCAGCGCCCCCCAATTGCCACGGTTCGCCGAGGTATACGGCGTCCAGGGGGCGATGATTACGGCCGTGGACCTCCTCCGCGGTCTGGCCGCCCTCCTAGGCTGGCAGCGGATCGACGTTCCCGGCGCCACGGGATATATCGATACCGACTACGCGGCCAAGGGGCGGTATGCGGTCGAGGCCCTGCGGCATGCCGATTTGGTGTGCGTTCATGTCGAAGCGCCCGACGAAGCCTCGCACGAAGGCAATGCCGAAGAGAAGGTCCGGGCCTTGGAGAACATCGACCGGCACATCGTCGCTCCGGTGTACGAGGCCCTGCAGTCCTACCCCCGTTACCGGATATTGGTTTCGCCCGACCATCCCACGCCGTTACGCCTGAAGACCCACAGCCACGGGTTCGTGCCCTGGGCCATGGCCGGCACGGGCATCGCGCCTGACGGGTTCACAAGCTACGACGACCCGACGGCTGATCGGTCGCACCGGGTGTATGCCGAGGGGTGGCGGCTGATGGAGGTTTTTTTGCACGGCACGCCGTAAGGGCCGAAGGGCTGCCGGCGCCACCGCCGTTTGGCCTTTGGCGGCTCGAGGTTGCTGAGTCGTTTTTTGCGATTCCCTTCTGACCGTCTGCCAGCGCACGGAGTTCCCCAACCGCGTATGCCAATCATCGTTCAAAAATTCGGTGGTACCAGTGTGGCCGATAGTGCCAAGATCCTGGCGGCGGCCCGCAAGGCGGTCCGCGCCCAGATGGAGGGCAACCAGGTGGTGATGGTCGTCAGTGCCATGGGCCATACGACCGACGAGCTGATCGCCCTGGCCCGGCAGATCACCGACCAGCCGCCGGCCCGCGAAATGGACATGCTCTTGTCGACCGGCGAGCAGGTGAGCGTGGCGCTTGTGGCCATGGCGATCCATTCCCTGGGGCGCGATGCGGTGAGCATGACCGGCGCCCAGATGGGGATCCTCACCGACCGCACCCATACCAAGGCCCGGATCCAGTCGATTTCGGCCGAGCGGATCCGCAGGGAGTTGGATCAGGGCAAGATCGTGATTGCGGCAGGGTTCCAGGGGGTCAGCCCGGAGTTCGACATCACCACGCTGGGCCGGGGGGGCAGCGACACCACGGCCGCGGCCCTGGCCGCGGTGCTCCATGCGGCGGCCTGCGAAATCTACACCGACGTCGATGGCGTGTACACAACCGATCCGCGGTTGGTCCCCAGTGCCCGACGTATGAAACAGATCAGCTACGACGAGATGCTCGAGCTGGCCAGCGCCGGAGCAGCGGTCATGCACAGCCGCTCCATCGAATTCGCCAAGAAGTTCAACGTGCCGATCCATGTCCGTTCGAGCTTCAGCGACCAGCCCGGCACGATGATCGTGGCCGAGCCGGAATCCTGGGACCGCCCGGTCTGCGGGGCCGCCGTGCAGAAGGATGAAGCCCGGGTGACGGTGCTGGGGGTGCCCGACCGGCCCGGCGTGGCCATGACGATTTTTACCAAGATTGCGGCCCGCAACGTGGCCACGGATATGATCGTGCAGAACGTGGGGGAAGAGGGGCTGGCGGACCTCTCGTTCACCGTGGCCCGCGACGACTTGCCGGTAACCCTCAAGGCCGTGGAGGAGGCCTGCCGGGCCGTCGGCGCCCAAGGCTTTAACTACGACGATAACGTCTCGAAGATCTCGGTGGTCGGCCTGGGGATGAAGACGCAGCCGGGCGTGGCCCGGCGAATGTTCCGGGCCCTGGCCGATAAAGGGATCAACCTGCTGATGATTACCACCAGCGAAATCAAGATTTCGGTGCTGGTGGACCGGGAGTCGGCGGTCGAAGCCCTGCGCACCGTGCACGAGGCCTTCGAGCTGGACCGGGAGCCGCCGCCGGCTTCAAGGCCTTCGGCCGCCGCAGCGGGCACGGAGCGGGCCAACGACACCGCCGCACTGGTCGCCCGCATGCAGGGAATGGAAGACCTGCTGTTCGAGGATGTCAGCCTGGACCAGTCCCAGGCCCGCATCACCCTGCGAGGCCTCCCCGACCGGCCCGGCGTGGCCGCCCAAATCTTCGAGGAGATCGCCGCCTGCGGCATCGTGGTGGACATGATCGTGCAGAGTGTGGGACGCCAGGGCCGGGCCTCCATGAGTTTCACCGTCCCCTCCGGCGACTTCCAGAAAAGCATGGAGGTGGCCAGCCAATTGGCCCGCCGGCTCGATGCCGCGCCGCCTGCCGGGGCACCCCGAGTCGCCAAACTCACCATCGCGGGCACCGGCATGAGGAGCCACACCGGCCTGGCCCGCCGCCTGTTCCAGTACCTCGCCGGGGCCGGCATCAACATCGAGATGGTCAATACCAGCGAGGTTCGGCTGAGCGTGGTGGTCGATGGACAGCAGGGGCAGCGAGCGCTGGAACTCCTGAAAAAGGAATTCGCCGACGTGATCGTCTGAGACTCCCAGGCCTGGTCCGCTATCCCGCGAGCGATGGATTGATAGCCCCCGCCTCGGCGAGGCAAGCGACCAGATCGGCCCTCAGCACGCCTGGCCCCGTGTGCCCGCCGTGCATGCCGGGTCCATCGGCAGCGCCGGCCGTACATGCCGGGCACAAGTGCAGGGCCATTCTTGTTGTCCGGGCTCTTTCGGGCAATCCTGGCCCGTCTTGTCGAGACCAGCGGTCATTCGCCCTGGCCCGGCTGCTGGGGCAAAGGCTCCGCAGCAGGTGGCGGTCGGCAGGGTCGCAGGGCCCGAACGGCCCCGACAGCCAGCGTGACGGCTGTCAGCGGCAGCACCACCACCACGACCACCCGGTCGAAGCTCCGCAGCGACGGCGACTGCGTGGCCCCCAAGATCAGATGGGCCAAATAAAGCCCGTAATACCCTAGAAAAAGCGCCCCCTCCCAGCGGGCGATCACGTGGCCCGTGAAAAAGATGGGCAGACAGGCCAGGGCCGTGGCGATCATCACAGGGAGGTCGAAGGCCAGGGCTTCGGCCGGCACGGCCAGCCCCCCCTTCCCCACCAGTGCCGTCGAGCCCAGCACCGCCAAGAGATTGAACAGGTTGCTGCCCACCACGTTGCCCACCGCAATATCCCGCTGGCCTCGCAGGCTTGCCACGACCGAGGCCACCACCTCGGGCAGCGAGGTGCCTGCGGCCACGATGGTCAGCCCGATAATCAGCTCGCTGATGCCCAGGGATCGGGCGATTTCGACCGCGCCGCGGACCAACCAGCGCGATCCCAACGCCAGCAGTCCCAGCCCCACGGCAATCCATACGACTTGCACCACGATGGCTTTCCACCCGCGGGGTACCCCGCCGAACTGCTGCTGGTACTCGTGATGCACGGGTGGGCTTTCGCGGCGGGCCTGCACCACGGCAAACACCGTGTACGCCACGATCGCGCCGCTAAGCAGAAGCCCATCCCATCGGCTCAGCGTGCCGTCCCAGGCGAAAACCACGACAAGTGCCGAGGCCGCAATCATCAGCGGCACATCCCACCACAGCAGGCGCGCCGCGACCGAAAGGGGCACCAGCAGGGCTGAAAGGCCCAGAATAAGAAGAATATTGAAAATGTTGCTTCCCACCACGTTCCCCAGGGCGACATCGCCCTGGTCGGAGAGTGCGGCCTGCACGGAGACCGCCAACTCCGGGGCGCTGGTGCCGAACGCAACCACCGTCAGACCGATCACCACGGGAGTAATGCGAACGGCTGCCGCCAGGCGCGCGGCACCCCGAATGAGGGACTCGCCCCCAGCCGCCAACAACACCAGCCCTGCCAAAACAAGCACGATCGCCATCCGATTCTCACATGCAGCAATCGTCCAGCCGTTACCACGCCCCGCGCACAAGCAACATCCACGCCGCGGCCCCCGCGCTGGCCAGGGCCAGCCAAAGGACCACCCGGCGCAAACCCGCGATGCCGCTTGAAGCGGCCGGCAAGGCGAACCCGTCGTCGAACGCCTGGCCGCACCACTCGCACCGGGGGGCGAACTCGACCACCAGCGGTTCGTCACATGTCGGGCAGATCCGCCGCAACGGGCCGGTGCCGTCCGGGGCCGGGGTACCCCATCGGAACTCGGTCCCCCAAGTGCCGCACCACGGGCATCGGGTGATGCGCGGGGCGCCGCACGATGGGCACACCGGCCAGCCCTTTGCCCTGCTGCTAACCATCGCCTCGCCCGACACAAAGCCCGCGGCCTGGGAACGCCCATTCTATGGGGCAGCAAGGTGGAAGAATACCCCACCTGGCCAGCGGGAAACGAAGGTAGCCTGCCGGCGCTGGAAAAAGTGGCAGCCCGTCTCGCCGCTTTCCGGGCGCGTCAGGCGCCGGCCCGGCCACGCCGCCCCACTGGCCACCCAACCCCAGGCCGGTTGCTGGGATTCCTTCAGGCGGCCTGCGCCGTTTCAGGCCCGTCCGGTTTGGGGTGGATGGCTGTGTCAAACTGGGGGCAGGCCATGCGGCGGCGCGAACTTCATTCGACAAATTGTGGCGTGACAGGCTGCGGCAAGAGGCCCGCGGCAAATGCCCGCTCCAAGAGTACGCCACAGGCCTGCCGGCCGCGCGGGCCGAAGTCCAGCGTCCACTGGTTGACATACATTCCTACGAATCGGTCGGCCTGGTCCGCGGCCAACCCGCGGCCGAATTGCAGGGCGTACTCCAGGGCCTCGGGCCGGTGGTCCAAGGCGTAGGCGATGCTCTGGCGCAGCAGGCCGTTCACTTCGCGCATGACCTGCCAACCCAGGTCCCGCCGCACCGCATTGGCCCCCAGAGGCAGGGGCAGGCCGGTCGTGTCCAGCCACCAGCGGCCCAGGTCTACGGCCAGCTCTAATTGTTGCTGCGCATAAGTGAGTTGCCCTTCATGGATCACCAGCCCGGCGTCGATAGGCTGCCCCTGATACTCCCCTGCTTCGACCGCCTCGAGAATCCGGTCGAAGGGCACCACGCGATAACGGAATGCTTGCCCCAGATACAGCCGCAGGGCCAGGAAGGCGCTGGTCCGGGTGCCCGGCACGGCGATGGTGGCCTGAAGCAACTCCACTGGCCCCCGACCGCGGCGGAACACAACGATGGGGCCGTAACCGTCGCCCATGCTCGCCCCGCAGGTACACAGCACGTAACGATCCGTCAGGTAGGCATAGGCGTGCAGGCTGACCGCGGTCAGCTCGAGTTCCCCCTTCAGGGCCCAGTGGTTGAGGGTCTCGATGTCGGCCAGTTGGTGCTCGAAGCGATAGCGGCCGGTCTGCAGCTTTCCCTGGGCCAGGGCATAGAACATGAAAGCATCGTCCGGATCTGGGCTATGGCCCACCCGAATCAAGATCCCCGCATCGGCCATCGAATCCCGCCGTTCTGAAATACGCCTTGCGCATGCGCCCCCGTCCCATGGCGCGCCGGGAGGGCTGTCAACAGCCGTTCCGCTCCGGGGCAAAAGCCGGGCAGCCTGTTCGGTCGGTTTCCCTCGACCCAGCCACCGCTCCTCGACCCAGCCACCACCAAAACGCCGCGCCCCATCCGCCGCCCCTCGACCGAGCCACCGCCAAAACGCCGCGCCCCATCCCCCGCCCCTCGACCGAGCCACCGCCCCCCGACGCATCCACCGCCCCTCGACCCAGCCACCGTCCCCCGACGCATCCACCGTCCCCCGACGCATCCACCGTCCCCCGACCGAGCCACCGCCAAAACGCCGTGCCCCATCCGCCGCCCCCCGAGCGGAAGCATAGCGTGGCCCGGCTTAGGCGTCTAGCGAAAAGCTTGCTGGATATTCTGGGGTCGGGTCAGCCAACCTGGCTGCGGGTCCATGTGCCTCGGAACGGGGACCGGCGATTGGAGGCGACGCTGGGGTGGCCTCCGAGTCCCTCGTGGCCGAACCAGGATTCGTGGGGCTCGCGGTTTCCTCGCTCCGCTGGCACACCAGTTGCCACGTGGTCCGCTCTTCGCGAAGCACACGCAGGGCGTCATCCAACTTGTGCTCGTCGCGCAAAAACCCGGCTTCCAGCAGGTTTCGGTAGATGAACAAATACAGCGAGGCCACCTGGCGGACCAACTGGGGTTCGGCCTGGCGGTTCAGCCCGGCCACCAGTTCCGACATGATTTCCTGGGCGCGGATGAGAGCCTCCGTGGCCTCGGCGTCTTTTTTCTCGTGCCAGAAGGACCGGGCCTTTTCGCACGCCCGGATTGCAGCCTCGACCAGCAGCAAGTGCAGCTTCTGGGGCGGGGCGGTTAACACTTCGGTGGCCAGGTAGGTCTCGCGGGCGGAAACGCTCATCGGCTAGTTTTCCTTGCAGGGGTGGGTGCTCTGCGGCCAAACCTTGAGCTGCGGAGGCTAGCCGCCGCTTTCATGGCGGGCAGGCCGGGGGCTTGCCGCTGCTCACTTGGTGCTCCTCCAGAACGGCGGGAGCGCCTGGATCGACGAGATGGCGTTCATGTTGTTCTGAAGTTTTCCGATCGCGGTCTCCATGCGATAGAACTCCAGAAGCAACCGCTGCCGCTGGGCTTCCAGGCGATCGTTCATGGCTTCAAGGCGTGATTGCTGGGCGGCCACCTTGTCCTCCAGGGCCTTCAGGCGGGAAGCCAAGAGCGAGCCTTTCTGTCCGGCCGCCTGCTCCAGCAGCCGGTCCAGCCGAGCGGCGAACCCAGTATCCTTGGCAGCGAAGAACTGTTGGACGGCCTGCGGGTTGTCGGCAAATTGCGCCTTGAGTCGTTCTTCGTCGAGCGACAAGCTGCCGTCCTGCTGGAGGGAGATGCCCAGCTCGGCCGCCGCGCGGAACGAGCCCGCCCCGACCACGCCGCTGAAAAAACCAGAGAGGTCGCTGTCCAGCCGCAGCGCGGCCGCGTCGCCCGTCAAAGGCGAACGCTTATCGGTTTGGGGGTCGTACGCCGTCAGCTCCTTCAGGCGGTTGCGGAACTTGTTATAGTTATCGATCAGGGCCTTCACACTGGCGACCAGGTCGGTGTCGGACTGGCTGACGGTGACGGTCACTGGCCGGCCCGTGGCCTGTTTGATCTCCAGGCTCAGCCCGTCGACCAGGTTGTTGAAGGTGTTCGACGAGCCGGAGACCACCAGCGAAGGCCCGCTGAAGCCGCCCAACACCATTTGCGCGTCCTGGGGCCGCACAGTCTCTTCAAAACGCAGGGGCGATTGCGAGGCATCAACGACCAGCGCGCCGGCCAGGCCCGGCCGCTGGCTGGCCAGCATCAACCGGTAAGGCTGGCTCGAACCATCGTACAGCACCTTGGCCGATACGCCGGCCGCGAGCTGTTCGATCAGGCCGGCCACGTCGCCCAGCGACGCCTCGTCGTCCCACGTGACCGTGTACGTGGTCGAACCATCGAGCGTTTGGATGGGCAATCCGTCCCATTCGGAGCGCACGGGCTCGCCCAAAAGGTGCAAGTCGGCGGCCGTGGTGCTGGGACCTTCGAGCACCGTGAGCCGGCCGTCGCCTCCCCCCGTGTCGCGGAGCACCAGCCCATCGCCGGTATCGTTGATTGCGGCTTCGACCGACAACGCGGCCTGCTGGATCTTCCGGATCACATCGCCGATGGTCTGCACATCGGAGCGGCTCAGATCGATGTACGCCCGCCGTCCCAGGCTGTCGATCAGGGTGAAGCCGCTGCGCGCCACGCCGGCCCCCCCGTTGTACCGCGCCAACAGCGTGTTGTGGGCCACGACCTGCAAGTGCAGGTCTCCGCTATTGACCGCATCGACGGGGGCATTGACAGCTAGATGGAGTTTCTCGGCAGTCCCATCGCTGCTGGCGACCACCAGCGGCCCCGATTGCCCGGTGATGTCCCGCAACTCGATCCCGTTGCCCGCACGGTTGACCCGGGCCGAAATGCCAATTCCGGCTGCATTGATGCGCTGGAGCACCTCGGCCAGGGTCTCGGCACCTGCCAGATCGACCTCGGCCGAAGCCCCTGCACGGTCGGTCAACTGCAATCTCCCCAGCGTCCCCAGCCCCCTGCCGCCGTTGAGACTGGCCAGAAGCACCCCTGGAAGCCCGCCCAAAAGGCGCCGGCCGGTAATGGTCCCGTCTTGGGCAGGGCTGTCCAATCCCAAATCGCCCAACGCCGAGGACCCCCACAGCGGCTCCAAGCGTAATGTACCGCTGCCGGTGGTCAGGTCGGTCAGGACCAGGCGGTCGCCGTCGGGCGCGATTTCAACTCGAAGTTTGTCCGGGGCGGCCGCGTTGATGCGGTCCAGCACCTCGCCCAGAGTCGCCTCGCGCAACACCTGCGACGAACCCGGCACGATGGGCGACAGGTCGATTTCCCCCGTGGTGCCGTCGCGCAAGGTGTAACGGATATCGGGCAGCGAGGCGTGCACGGCCACGCCATTGCCGTCGTTCAGGGCGTCGAGGCTCAGATCGCGGTACAGGCGGACGATATCCCGGCCGTCGGCTACCGTAGAAGCCGTATCGATGCCGTCCAGGCCCAGCGAGGCGGCCGTGCTCCCGCTACCTACCTCTTCGACCCGGAGATTGCTGGCCGCCTGGCCCGTGCGATCGACCAGGCGGATCGCATCGCCGTTCAGTTCGGCCGTCACGCGGATGCCGTCGGCCGAGTTGATCGCCTCCAGCACGTCGGAAAGCGACTGGGCGGCCGAGAGGTCGATTTCTGCGCTGGCACCGCTCCGATCGGTAATGCGGATCCTGCCGCGCACCAGGCCCTGTCCGCCTCCCAGGATATCCAGCGGAAGCGTCTGCTGGACGGTCGGCCCGAAGCGGAATCGCAGCGTCCCCGCCCCGACAGGATCCTGCTGGCCACGCACCCCGCCGCTAAGCCACTGCTGGTTCTGCACCATTCGCAGAGGGATGAACTGGTGCGTGCCGATCGCCGGGTTGCCCGTCACCTTCACCTCCAAAGCGGCACGATCGCTACTGGCCGCACTTCGCGCCAGGTAAAGCTTCTCCTTGCCCAGATTCCTGGCAACGTATTGGACGGCGGCCAGAAGGGCGGTCAGTTCCGTGACCGCGGCCTGTTCGGCCTGGAGGGCTTTGATGCGGTCCGCAAGGAGGTCGCGGGGCTTGGCGGCCAGCGCCATCAGCTTGTCCACCGTGTCCTGGATGGGCACACCGGTAACAAGGCCGATGCTCGACTGAATGCGACCCATACCGCCTGGCCAAACCGCTGCGGAGCACGAGGTACCTCAGTTACTATTCGTCCCACGCGGCCGGAAAGGTTTACCTGTTTTACGGAAGGCGGTGGGGGATAGGTGCGGGGGGAAAGGCGGGAGGTGACAGGGGACCAGCGACAGCCGCCAGGTGACCGGGGAAAAGGACGAGATGACGGGTTGCCGGGAATAGATCGGTAGGAATGGGGAGAGACGTAGCAGACCGGACAGGGGGTACGAAATAGCGGCCGGTTTGGATAGTGCTTTTTTCAGGTCAGCGAGGACTGATGGTGGGCAATGGTCATCAGTTGCTTCGCGGTATTCCGGGCGCCATCGGCGGACAAAACGCGGTCCAGCTCCTCGGGATGGGTGCGGAACCACGCCCCGACCAGTTGGATCATCTCCGGGTCCTCGGCGGGAAAAAAGCCGTCCGAGGCAGGCTGGGCACGAAACGCCCGGTCCAGCGCCGCGCAGGCCCGCTGGGCCGAAGCGGCCGAATGGGGTGCCTCGACCACCGCCACCACGTGCCCTTGATGGACGAGATACCAGCCCGCTTTTCCGCCATAGGCGGGCAACGGATAGATGAACGAATAGCGCTGCCGGGCGGTCAGGAGGCGATCCAACTGTTCGGCCAGCTCGGACAGGGTTTGCCAGCGGTCGCGGAGCACGGCGGCCCGCTCGAAGGCTTGATCGGCCGCGGCCTGACGCATCGCCTTTTCCAGGCGGTCGAGCACGGTGCGGTCTGTTCCCCGCAAGAAATCGCGTGCCTGGCGGACGCGCGTGGCATATTGCCGCTGCGAGCACAAGCCGGCACAGGGCCCCAGGCACGTGCCCAGGGCATGGCGGGGGCATCGGGGGTCGCTTGACAGATCGAAAAGCGTGGGCTCGGAAGCGAATCGCAAGGCAACGCGGTCCGGACAATCGCGGAGCCGGAACTGGTCGTTGAACGTGCGGAGGGCCGCCCGCAATGCCCGCGTCGGACGCAGCGGTCCGACCACCACCCGGTCGTTCGACCCCGGCCGGCTGGCCAGCGACACCCGCGGTGCAGGCCCCGCTCCAAAGACGATATACGCGCGGCGGATTCGTCCAGGCCGGCCGCGAACGTTGAACCGCGGACACCACCGCCGAATCAGCTCCAGCTCGCGCAGCAAGGCCGTGAACTCATGCGGTGCCGGCTCCCACACCACCCGCACCGCCTGAGATGCGATCCGGTGGGCCTTGACATCGGCCGATCCGCTGAAGTATGTGGCCAAGCGGTCGCGCAAGCACTTCGACTTGCCCACATAGATCAGCCGGTCCTCGGCATCGACCATCCCGTACACTCCCGGCGACGCCGGACAGTGCCGGCGCAAATGCCGGACCATAGCGCCAGGGGCCTGCACGGGAGCGCTCTCTTGGTGGGGCAAGCGCCGGCCGGGGGCCAGGTACGACGCGCCAAACCCCGTAAACCGCCCTGTTACTTCTTCCGGATAAAGCAGAATCAGCCTTCCGTGCATGGCCAGCGGCCGGCTCCGTCCCCCAGGTGGCGTTGATGGACGGCTCGATTATAACCCAACCGGCGACTAGCCACCAAGGGCGACAGGGGGCCTTGAGACCCAAGCTTCGGCTCCCCAGCACCAAACAAATCGTTTGGTTGCTGGCAACCATGGGCTGGCGGTGTGGCGTGCATACAAATTACGCACCCGCCCCGGAGCCGCCGGTATGAGCCAGCGGTGGAATTGCCAGTGCGATGTTTGGCCATGTGCACTGGGGGCTTACCCCCCGGCTCGAGTCTGGCTGCGCCCACCGGGGTTTACGCCCCCGGCTCCAGTCTGGCTGCGCCCACCGGGGGTTTACGCCCCCGGCTCCAGTCTGGCTGCGCCCACCGGGGGTTTACGCCCGCGGCTTCAGTGCAGCGCACGCCCCCTCCTGGTCTTCTCCACTCGGCTCGCGGAGCTGCCGCTGCCAGTTTGCCAGATTTCAACTTGGAGTCTTCCCGGCAATGTGGTAAAAGGGGGGACCGCGCTGGGGTGCAGAGACGCGGTGTTGCCTAGTCCCCTCAGTCGCCCCAGCTTCTCTGGCATTGCAGGAAGCCGTGTAGGATGAGCAGCTTCGGCCGAGCTTTGCGACTTGCGCTCCGGTATCGATGGACGTTTGTAGGATCGGTGATCACGGCCCTGGCGGTAGGCTGTTTGTGGGGGGGCAATATCACCGCCCTTTACCCGTTTGTGGTGATCTGCGGGAGGAATCAGTCGCTTCAGGAGTGGGTGGCCGAAGAGATTCAGAAGTCGGAGGCGACGATCGAGCGTCTTGTTGCGGCGATGGCCGAAGCCCGGCAGGCGGTGGCCGCGGCCGACCCCATGCAGCGCAGCCGGGCCGAGGCTCGCCTGGCCCAGGCCGAGGCCCGCCTGGAGGCCGAGCAGGTCACCTTGCGGCGTTATCAGATCCTTCGGCCCTGGATCGAGGCCTATCTGCCCCGCGCGCCGTTCCGCACACTCCTGGTGTTCCTGGGACTCGTGCTGCTGGGGACCCTGGTCAAGGACCTGTTCCTCGTGGCCAACAGCGTGCTGGTCGCGCGACTGGCCAATCTGGGCGGATTCGAACTCCAGCGATTGTTCTTCGCCCGCACGCTGCGGTTGGACGTAGCCACCTTCAGCAAAGAAGGTACCAGCGACCTGATGAGCCGCTTCACCAACGATATGCAGGCGCTGGTCAACGGCATGAACATCCTTTTCGGCAAGCTGGTCCGCGAGCCCCTGAAGATGCTGGCCTGCCTGGTGGGGGCCGCGCTGATCTGCTGGCGCCTGTTGATCCTTTCGCTGGTCATCGCTCCGCTGGCGGCGCTATTGATCCGCGCGCTGGGCCGGACGCTCAAGCGGGCCAACCGCCGCGCTATGGAGGAAATGGCCCAGCTCTATAACACGCTGGCCGAGACCTTCCAGGGCATCACGATCGTCAAGGCCTTTACCATGGAGCGGCAGGAACGGCGGCGATTCCAGCGGGTGTGCAAGCAGTACCTTCAGAAGTCGATGCGGATCGCCGGCTGGGATGCACTTTCCAAACCGATCATCGAAGTGATGGGCATGCTCATCATCTGCCTGGCGATGCTGGCCGGCGCGTACCTGGTGCTCCAAGGGCAGACGCATTTGTTCGGGATCCGCATGAGTTCGCGGCCGCTGAGCATCGAGGCGCTGTTGGTGTTCTTCGGACTGTTGGCCGGGGCGGCCGATCCGGCGCGTAAGCTTTCCGACGTGTTCACGCAACTTCAGGCGGGGGCGGCGGCGGCCGAACGCATCTATGCCCTGTTGGACCGCGAACCCCAGGTCCGCGATCCGGCCCATCCCCGGCCCTTGGGCCGGCACCGCTCGAGCCTGGAGTTCCGCCGCGTCTCGTTCGCCTACCAGCCCGGGCATCCCGTGCTGCACGATATCAACCTGACCATTCGTTTTGGCGAGACGCTGGGCATCGTGGGCCCCAGCGGCTGCGGCAAGAGCACTCTGGCCAACCTCATTCCCCGCTTTGCCGACCCGACCGAGGGCACGATCCTATTGGATGGGGTGCCCTTGTGCGAGGTGCGGCTGCGGGACCTCCGCTCGCAGATCGGTTTAGTGACCCAGGAGCCGCTTCTGTTCGACGACACGGTGCTGAACAACATCCGCTACGGCGCCCCCTGGGCGTCGGAGGCCGAGGTGATCGAGGCAGCCCGCCAGGCCCACGCCCACCGCTTCATCGAAACCGAACTGCCCGAAGGCTACCACACCGTGGTCGGCCCGATGGGGAGCCTGCTTTCGGGCGGGCAGCGGCAGCGAATCGCCCTGGCCCGGGCCATCCTCCGCAACCCGGCGATCCTCATTCTCGACGAGGCCACCAGCCAGGTGGACCTGGAAAGCGAAAACCTGATCCAGAAAGTCCTGGAGCGATTCGTGCGCGGGCGGACCACGGTCATCATCTCCCACCGCCTCGGGGCCCTGGGCCTGGCCGACCGGATCGCCGTGATCCAGGACGGCCGCATCACCGACGTGGGCACGCACCACGAATTGTTGGTTCGCTGCGATTTCTACCGCCGGCTGTACGAAATCCAGTTCGACGAGCTGAAGCAAAGCGCGTAGGACCTCAGCGTTGGCCACCGGCGGCAGAGCTTTGGCTAAGGGGTGCGGCCCGCAGCCCTCCACACTGCGCGGAGCAGGCCAGCCCCCGGGCCACGCCGCCCAGAAGGCACGCCACCGCAGCCAACTCGGCGCACCAACCGGCCGCGCAACGAAAAACCCCCGCGTGGGTCCGTCCACGTGGGGGTCTTCTCGCGCCGCAGGGGCTGTTGGTTAGCGGTGCGGCCTGAACAGCCCCGAGAACGGGCCGTGCGTCGTCCCATCGTCGAAGTCGAGGAACCACCAGCCGTCGCTCCACTCCAACGTCACCTTACGCCATCCTAGCGGGACTTGAGGATACGGGTAGAAGGGACCGATATACGGCCACGCTGCGGCCGAATACTGCTTGGGATACGTTACCGCCGCATAGTTGGGGTAAGCCGCGTACGCCGGCCAGGCATAATTCGGCAGGTTGGGTTGATCGAACCGCATGGGGCTGGCACCGGCCGAGACCGGCAGCGGGGTCGTGGCAGGCCCCATGGGGAGCGGAGGACCTTGCGGTGCCGGACGAACCGGGGCGGGAGCCAAAGCGGCCGGGGCCGGCGTGGGGGTGGCCGGTGCCGGGCGGGGAGCCACCGGAGCAGGCGGCACGGCAGGGACGGGGGCCGGGGCCGGCGGTACGGGGGCCGCTGCATTGCCAGACATTGCCGTCGGCAGCACCCGAAGCCCCGTGCCACCCGACGCCGCAGCTTCGTTCTGGATGGGTGGGGCCAGCGTCGGCTCTTCCAGGCCCGTGCGATTGACGGCCGAAGCAGCACTGCCGACCGCCACCGCAAGCCGTTCGGCCTTTTGCGGAATCGGCGATTCCGGCTTTCGGCCGGCCGCAGCGGTCTCTGGACTGGCCGGCTGGGCCGCCTGCAACCCCAGCAGGGTCCTCAAAAGAGGCCGCGGCGTCTGCTCGGCCGCCAGCGCGCCCTGGAGGGGCTGCAAACTGCTCCCGTTATTGGCCGAGGTGCCCGGGGCCGCCGACTCCTCCCCCGCCACGGTCAAATTGTTAACCACCCGCGTGACGCCCGGGGTTTGAAAGGCCAGGCGGAGCGCGGTGTTCATTTGCTCCTGGCTGGAGACCTGGCCCCGAAGCCAGGCCGTGCCATCCTGGAACTTCACCCCAATCTTGTACCCATGCAACTGGCCGCTGTTTTTCAGATTCGCGGCAATCTGTTCGGCGACCTCCTGATTCCCGGCCCAGGCGAGGGCGGGAAACACGGCCACCGCTGAGGCGACCACCAAATCGATCAACAAACGTCGCATGCCATTCCTCCTGTCAGGAACAACCCGGTGGTCGGCCACCGGAGCACGGCGTACCGTGGCACGCCGTGTTGCCCGTCCTGCCGCTGGTTTGCATACCCGGCAATCCCGCGGCGCGGGCGGTTCAGTGTTTGCACCAATGGGAACTCCAGCAATGCCGGCCGGGGGGAGGGAGGCCAGAATACCAGGACCGCCGCGATTCGGACGGTTGGCCCCCCTCGCGCAACCTCCGAGTCCAACGCTTGCTGGCTACCTATGTGTTTCGGTCAGCCGTTGTGCCAAGCGGAAGATTTTTTTGGGTTTTGATGCCTCTGGCGGTTCTGCCGGCGGAAGCCGACTCGGCCGAACCGTCCAAAACACTTGGTATTTCGGAGCTTATGGGAAGCAAGCGTTCGACCGGCTGGAGCGGTCCCACTCGGGCCAACAAGCGTTCCCAAAGCGCAAACTGTGCCGGGTGTTCCGGCGGCGCATAGCTCAAGCGGCGGGCGTACCGCTGCTTGACCGCGACCGGTCAAGGGCTTGTGGAACCCCAACAACGCGCTTGGGCCGCACTCACGCAGTGCTAGTGCTGTACAAGGACGACCGAGCGGCACGGCGTGTCCTAGAGGGGCAAGGAGTTGCAAGGCTTGCAGCCGACGTTTTGCTTGGCCCCTCGATCCGGGGGCCTGAGCCCCGGTGGAAGGGGCCGAAGATTGCCCGAGCCATTCCCCGCCAGCGAACGCCCGGCGACTCCCCAGAAGCCAGCAGGGTGCTTGCTTTGGGCCCATGCTGCGCCCTCTGTTTGTGGCGGTCGTAGGCATCCGTCTGTTTTTCTTTTCCACGGGACGGCCATGTCCCTCCCCCAGCACCAGGGGCCACTACGTGGTTGCAAGGAGATACCCCACGTCAGATTGGGGGTCGGCCCCACCAATTATCGCAACTGGTGTTTCAAAGTCATGGGTGCCACCGGAAGCAGTCAGGATTTTCACTGTTAGATTAGATAATATAATCATAAGTATTAGCGGATATAGGATTCGTGATAGTTCGTCGTGGGTTAGAATTGGCCCTAATACACGTTTCTCTTGGCTTTTCGAGGAGTCTTGCTAGTGATGAATCTCCATCGTCCCAACGCGAACGACGCCACCGGCACCGTCAATCGCTCCCGATCCGTAGTGCCGCAATCCGGCTTGTGTTCTCGGTGTCTGGACGGGTGCAAAGGGAACTGCGAGGTGTTCCAGGCCAGCTTCCGCGGTCGGGAGCTGATCTATCCGGGCCCCTTCGGCGAGGTGACCGCCGGTGCCGATAAAGACTACCCGGTTGACTACTCGCATCTGAACATCCAGGGGTATGCCTTGGGGGGCAACGGCCTCCCCGAGGGGCTGTCCCCCAATCCCGACACCTGCACGTTTCCTGCCGTGTCGATCACCACGGAATACGGCTGGGAGCGCAAGGTCCGCATGGCCGCCCCCGTGTTCACCGGTGCCCTGGGTTCCACCGAGATTGCCCGCAAGAATTGGGAGCATTTCGCTGTTGGGGCGGCCATTTCGGGAATCACGCTGGTCTGCGGCGAGAACGTTTGCGGCGTCGACCCGCAACTGGAGTTGAACGCCCAAGGCAAGATCCAGTCTTCGCCCGACATGGACCGCCGCATCGAGACCTACCGCCGCTACCATCGCGGCCTGGGCGAGATCCTGGTGCAGATGAACGTCGAGGACACGCGGCTAGGCGTCGCCGAGTATGTGATCGACAAGCACGGCCTGGAGACCATCGAACTCAAGTGGGGCCAGGGGGCCAAGTGCATCGGGGGCGAGATCAAGGTCAATTCGCTCCAGCGGGCTTTGGAACTGAAGAAGCGGGGTTACATCGTCACCCCCGACCCGGAAGACCCGGTCATCCAGCGGGCCTTCAAAGAGGGGGCCATCAAGCAGTTCGAGCGTCACAGCCGCCTGGGATTCGTCGACCGGGAAGGCTTCCTCAAAGAGTGCGAGCGCCTGCGGCGCCTGGGCTTCAAACGGATCACGCTCAAGACCGGGGCCTATGGGCTGCGGGAACTGGCCATGGCCATCCGCTGGGGCAGCGACGCGATGATCGACCTATTGACCATCGACGGCGCCCCGGGCGGCACCGGCATGAGCCCTTGGCGGATGATGGAGGAATGGGGCGTGCCCAGCATCTACCTGCATTCGGCCGCCTGGCAGTTCGCCGACCGGCTGGCGCGGCGGGGCTTGCGCGTGCCCGATCTGGCTTTCGCCGGCGGCTTCAGCGCCGAGGACCACGTGTTCAAGGCCCTGGCCCTCGGCTCGCCTTTCGTCAAGGCCGTGTGCATGGGCCGGGCCCTGATGATCCCCGGCATGGTCGGCAAGAATATCGGCCTGTGGATGAACAACGGCGGCCTGCCCAAGACCGTCAGCCAGTACGGCAACACCCTGGAAGAGATCTTCGTGTGCTGGGAGCAGGTGGCGGAGCTGGTCGGCCGGGACGAGATGAAGCAGGTCCCGCTGGGTGCCGTGGGTATCTTCTCGTACGTGCAGAAGCTTTCGGTCGGGTTGCAGCAGCTCATGGCCGGCGCCCGCTGCTTCAGCATCCCCGCCATCACCCGCCGAGAGCTGATGAGCCTGACCCGCGAGTGTGCCGACGTCACAGGCATCCCATACGTCATGGATGCCTACCGCGAAGAAGCCGAGGCCATCCTCGACTCGTAATCCGCAAGGTTGTCCCCGCTTGGGCCGGTGCGACGCGCCGATGGCGGGGCCAAGCGGCCGGCGCGAGTCACCGGGGGTAGCTTGGCGATGCGCGATGTGCCACAATGGGCCGCCAGGCCGCATACGCCTGGCGGCCTGTGGTTTGCGCCTTTGGAAAGCATCCAGCCATGTCGCCCATCGCCGGCGTGTTGCTCCTCGCGCTCGCTGCCGTGCCGCCCGACAAAACCCAGCCCCCTCGCCCGTGGAATGTGACCATCGAGGCCGAGGAAGAGGTTTACCGCTACGAACCGGCCAATAACGGGGCCGGGCCCATGTGGTGCCGCGGCTCGACATGCCTGGTCCGCATCGGCCAGACGGTGTGGGCCAGCGGCCTGGAGACCTTGCCGGGGGTCAAGCCTTTGAACAACTGCCGCTGGCTGGTGTTCCACCGCACTGAACGGGGCTGGCACCAGGTTCAGGCGGACCCCTCGGGCCGAACCCGCGAACCCTGCCCCCTGGTTGCCTTCGATGGTGGCCCGCTATTCCTGTCGGCCAACCCCACCCTGGTGGAAGACCCCACGGTGCCTGCTGGTCCGGCGCGACCGGAAATCCTCCAGTTCGATCCTGCCCGGCCCGGCGACCCCTTCAAGGTCCTGTTGCCCCGCTGGGCGGGAAAGCCCAAGTTCAACGAGCACTCCTATCGCAGCTTCGCCGCCGACGGTACCCGCCGCGAACTCATCCTCTTCCAGAACGTCGGCTATACGCACGCCGAGTGGGCATTCCTGGATCGGGACGCCCAGTGGTCGGCCCAGGGGCAACTGGTGTTTCCTTTTGGCAAGGAGTATGAGAAGCCGCGGCCCATCCGCGTGTGCTACCCCACCGTGGCCTTGAAGGACCGGGCTGTGTATTTTTGCGGGGTCAGCGATATCGAGGAGCCGAACTCGGCCTGGCGGGAGTTCAAGCGCAAGCTTACCGGGCGGAGTTGGGATTTCGACTTCCGCCGACTGTTTTTCACCTGGAGCCGGGACATTACTACCGGCAAGTTCGAGCCGTGGGTGGAAATCGCTTCGCGGGAGCAGACCGCCGGGTGGATCATGCCCGCCGACCTGTGGGTGGCCCCCGACGGTGCCGTCCACCTGTTGTGGACCGAACGGGCTATTGATACGCGACTTCGCGAAAAGTTCTTCCCCCGCGAGAAACAGTCGCAAGCGCTCAACTATGCGGTACTCCGCGATGGCAAAGTGCTGCGGCGGCGGAGCCTGATCGAGGCCCGCGAGGGTCACCCCGGGCTGGTGCCCACGGCCGGGCGATTCCATGTCACCGCCGATTTCCGACTTCTGGTCTTCTGCCACGTCACGGGCACCGGCGAGACGGGCAAGCCCTTTGCCGGCAATCTCGTGTTCGAGGTGCTGGCCGATGGCTCGGTTGGCCCAAGTGTCCAGCTTTCACTGCGACATCCCCTGGTGTCGTTTTTTACGGCCACGCCGCGGGCGGGCTCGGTCCCTTCGCCGATCCTGGACCTATTGGGGACGGCAGCGAGCCAGCCGCACGTGATCCGCTACGCCAAAATCCGCCTGACAGGGGCCCAATGAGCGGCTGAGGGAAGAAGAAATTGCATTGGCCCTTTCTTCCTGCTCGTCGTGGCCTGCTTGCTGCCGCCGGGGTGGCGATTCGCGCTTGGGCGCGGCAACCTGCGCTGAGGCGCAATTCGGCGAAAAACGTGCGCCTTGCAGCCTTCCGTCCATTGACAAGTAACCTCATGCGCCTAGCATGGGTAAGGCGTAAGTGGAAGCGGGTGTAACCCGCTTGAGGGGGGTTACCAGCGACGAGGGTTTGGGCCATGCGCAAGGGCATTCAATGGGTTTTCACCTTTCTGGTGGGCTGGGTGCTTTTGAGCGCCTTGGCAAGTCCGGTTCGCGCCGAGCCTCTTTTGCAGCTCTATCTTGAAGGCGCCACATACGACAGCGTAACCGACACCTGGGTCGCCTCGCCGCCGGGGTCATCCAATGCCCAGCCGCTCCGCTTGTGGGCCATCGGTAACGTATCGGCCACGCCGGGCCGGTTGATCGAGGCGGTCCGCCTTTCGATCGCGTACGATAAGAGTTGGCGCGATGGCGACAACGACGACAACGAGCTGATCTTCATGTTCACTCCCAGTACAACCGGCGGCTACGGCGGTTACTACGATCCCTCGACCCCTGCGGCGCCGACATTCTTGCAGTATGGTGCAGAAAACACGAGGCCTATTCTCGGTGATGGGTCACCCCTTCCGTGGCATGGTATTTTCGGCCCGAATACTGTCTGGCAGGAGTTCGCCCTCGGGGACTTCACCCTGACCGATTCGCCGATCGGCGACTTCATCGACGTGTTTCCCACTATTCCCACAATCAACAGCAATAGCACACCACGTGGCCAGATCAACGTCTATGAAATCACCGTAGCGTGGACCGGCGGCGTGAGCGCCCATGGGGCCGAGATCCACTTCGACCTCTACAACCACTACGAGGGCAAGAACCACATCAAGGCCCGCTTCGCCCCGTTCTCGCACGACTCGGATGCAACGGCACATATCATCCCTGCCCCGCCGTCACTGGTGGGTTTGGTGAGCATGGGGGCGATGGGCGCCGTGATTCAACTGGGCCGCCACCTTCGTCGCAAGAAGTGACCAGGGTGGTTGTTTTTTGGGCCGGCTTAGGCCGCGTTCAGCCGTCAGGGCAAGGGGGAGTCTCGGGTAGTGGGGGGGCTACCCGCCGGCTTTTCGGTCTCTCTAAGGCCGGCGGTGGTGCGGAATCTGTGTGGCTGGTAGACTGGGCCGTCATGACGACGACAACCGGGGGGATCTGCGACCAGACCATGGTGGTCCTGCTTGCCGCCGGCAAGGGGACGCGCATGGGCCGTGCCGACCTGGTCAAGGTCTGTTTCGAGATTGATGGCACGCCGGCCATCAATCGGCTGATCGCGGTGTTCAAGCGCCAGCGGTTCCGGCGTTTTCTGGTGGTGGTGGGGGCCCGGGCCGAGCAGGTGCTGGCCACCGTCTCTGCCGCGCACCCCGAGGTGCTGTTCGTTTACCAGGAGCCGCAGTTGGGAACAGGGCACGCGGCCAAAGTGGCGGCCGAGGCCCTGGACGCTTTGGGCTACCAGGGCTACGTGCTGATCGCGATGGGCGACAAGTACCTGGAAGAGCCGGCGCTGGAAGCGTTGGTCAGCGGTTACGTGAAGCAGCGGGCCGATCTGGCCCTGTTGACGATCCCGCGTACGCCGGCCACGGCGGGGTCGGCCGGCCGCGTGTTCGTCGCTGAGGATGGCCAGGCGCTGGACATCATCGAACGGGTGGACCTGGCCCGGCAGATGATTGCCGACGAGCTGCGCGCGGCGGCCGCGGCAGGCCAGCCCGTGGCCTGCCAGACCGTGCTGGAGATCGTCGCCCGGCAGATCCCCCAGGCCGACAAGCAGGCCCGGGCGGTGGCCGATCTCTTGGCCCTGGCTCAAGCGCAACCGGCCTTGGAACCCCGGCAGGTCGAAGAGGTCCTTCGGGCAGGCCGGTATGACCTGGAAATCGGCGGGAAGCGGTACTCGGGCAAGGAGATCGACCGCCTGGCCGCCGGCGTCAATCCCAGTCTGTATCTCATGCGCATGGAGGTCTTCCGCCAGGCGGTGGGCATGTTGCGCAACGACAATGCGCAGGGCGAATACTACATCACGGACATGATACGGCTGTTGGCGGGCCTGCGCGATATCGAGGGCCGGCAGCGGTACCGGATCCGGGCCGTGCCGGTGCCGTGTGCTGAGTGGGTGCAGGGATTCAACTCGCCGGACGAGCTGCTGGCCATCCAGGACTACGTGCGGCGGAGCAAGCTTCGGGTCCCGGCCGGGGCCGAGACGCGGCCGGCACTGGCCCCCACGCAATATGCCACAGTAAGCCAGTGGCTGGCCAGGATCGAGGCGTGCCGGGCCCCGGTGCGGCGCTGGCTGGCCCGGATCTACGGAAAGCACGAGGCGCTGCACCGCCAGAAGCTCCAGGACCTGGCAGCGGTGCTGGAGTGCTACGGCAAGCGGTTCGGCATGGAGCAGAAGGTTTGCATTGTGCGGGCCCCGGGCCGGGTCAATCTCATGGGCCGGCACATCGACCACCGCGGGGGAATGACGAACTTCCTGGCCATCGACCGCGAGACGCTGGCCGTGGCCGGCCTCCGCGACGACGACGCCGTGGTGGCGGTCAACACCCAGCCGGGGCGGTTCAAGCCGGTCGAGTTCCGGGTGGGCGAGCTGATCGGCCGGTTCGCTTGGAGCGACTGGCTCGATTTCGTCAATAGCGACTGGGTACGGAACCTGCTGTACGCGGCAGCCGGCGACTGGGGGAATTACCTCAAGGCGGCCATGCTCCGCTTGCAACACCGGTACCAGGACGTGCGCGTGCGGGGGATGAACCTGGCCATTTCGGGCAACGTGCCCATCGCCGCCGGCCTGAGCAGCAGCTCGACGCTGGTGGTGGCCACGCTCCAGGCCGCCATCGCGCTGAACGGCTTCGACCTGACCAGCCAGCAGTTCATCGACCTGTGCGGCGAGGGGGAATGGTTCGTCGGTTCGCGGGGCGGGGCGGGCGACCATGCGGCCATCTATCTTGGCCAGCGCGGCAAGATCGCCCATGTGGGCTACCTGCCGTTTCGGGTGGAGCGAGTCTTCGATGCCCCGGCCGACTATCAGCTTCTGGTGGCCAACAGCCACATCCCGGCGCCCAAGAGTGCGGCGGCCCGCGACCAGTTCAATTCCCGGATTGCCGCGTATAACCTGGGCCTGGCGTTGCTGAAAAAGCGGTGCCCGCACCTCGCCCCCTCGGTGGAGCACCTGCGCGACCTGGACCCTGTGCGCCTCGGCCGGCCTCCCAGCGACATCTACCGGGCGCTGTTGGAGGTCCCCGAGGTGATGACGCGCAAGGACTTCCGCGACACCCTCTGGCCGGAACATCGCAACCTGGTCGAGGCCAATTTCGCCACCCATGCCGAGCCGCCGTGTTATTATCCGCGCGGCGTGCTCTTGTTCGGCATTGCCGAAATTCAGCGGAGCCGGCAGACGGTGGCCCTGTTGGAGTCGGGACAGGTGGAGGCGTTCGGCCAATTGATGCGGATCAGCCACGATGGCGACCGGGTGAGCCGGCCGGGGCCCGACGGCACCTACCGCCCCTGGCAGGCCGATTGCAGCGATGCCGCGCTGCGCGGGCTCATTGCCGATCTGGCCAGCGAGGACCCGCAGCGCGTGTTGCGGGCCCAGTTGGCCATGCAGCCGGGATGCTATGCGTGCAGCACGCCGGAGATCGACGAGCTGGTCGATATCGCCTGCTCGGTGCCGGGGGTTTCCGGCGCCCAGTTGGCCGGTGCGGGACTGGGCGGCTGTGTGATGATCCTGGCACACAAAGAAAGTGTCTCCAAAGTTCGCAAAGCCCTGGCTGCCCGCTATTACCGCCCGCGCGGCCTGGAGCCAGCGGCCGTGCCGTGCATCACGGTCGAGGGGGCGGGACTGGTCGAGTTTTAGAGCGGGCCGGCCGGCCGCGGCTGGCCCGCGGCGGCTCCCCCGCCCCGCGGCTGTTCCGTATCATTTTGCGATGGGCCTGGTACCGCTCCGGGCCGCCGAGGCGCCGAGGAGGGTCCATCGCGGCCTGCGCGCGGCGGCATGTGGCCGGTGCAAGGCCCGCTGCAACGGCCCTGGCACATGGGCGATCATCCTCATTTCTGGCACAGGAGTATTCCTATGCAACGGCGGACTTTTCTGGAGGGTGTGGCCGGCGTGGCCGGCGGGTTGGCCTTGCCCGTCCAGGTCCTCCCCGCTTCCCAAGCGTCGGCCGCGGACGCCCCATCCGCTGGCCTGCCCCAGCGGACCTTGGGACGCACGGGTTGCAAAGTGTCCATCGTGGGCTTCCCGGGCTTATGCCTAATCCATGATGACCAGAAACGGTGCACCGAGGGCATTCGCGCCGCCCTCGATAAGGGGGTGAACTACTTCGACGTGGCCCCTGCTTACGGCAATGGCGATGCCGAGATCAAGATGGGCATCGGCCTGGAAGGCATCCCCCGTGACCGCTACTTCCTGGCCTGCAAGACCAACAAGCGCGACCGGCAGCAGGCGCAGTCCGAGCTGGAACGGTCCCTCAAACGCCTGAAGACCGATTACTTCGATCTCTACCAGCTCCACCATCTCCGCTACCCCAGCGAGGTCAAGCAGGCCCTGGGGCCCGGCGGGGCCATGGAAGCCATCCTCAAGGCAAAAGAGCAGGGCAAAGTGAAATACATCGGCTTCTCGGCCCACACCACCAAAGGGGCGCTGGAGGCCATGCGCGGCTTCGCCTTCGATACGGTGATGTTCCCCATCAACTTCGTCGAATGGCTCCAGCGGGGGTTCGGCCAGGCGGTGATCGAACTGGCCCGCAAGCAGGAGGCCGCCGTGCTGGCGATCAAGACCATGAGCCGCGGCCTTTGGCCGGAAGGGGCCCAACGCACCCGCAAGTGGTGGTATCGCTCGGTGGAAGAGGCCGAAGAAGTGGACCTGGCATGGCGCTTCACCCTTTCGCAGCCGGGCGTGGTGGCGGGCTTTCCGCCGGCCTTTCTCGACCTGTTGGATAAGGCCATCGAAGCCTGCCGCAACTACCGGCCCATCACCCCGCCCGAAGTGGACCGCTTGCGCGAGATCGCCAAGACGTGTCTTTCGGTGTTCCAGCGGGAAGAGGCGAAGGTGGCCGGGGGACCCTGCGGCCACCCGGTCTTTCCCGATTGTCCTCATGAATGCGGCGGACCGGGCATCGCGTAAATCGGGGCCGGCCGCGGCTCGGCGGGCTTGGCGATTTCGCCGCAGGGCGACGCTGTGCCCAAAGCGAGGTTCGCCACGCCCTGGCCACGGCACCAGAGCGGGCGATTCCGTCGAAAGGGGGTGATTGCGCAAACTCCAAGCGTCCGTGGCCGACTCATTGTCCCCGGACCCAGGCCTGGAGCACTTCGCGCCGCGCGGCCGGATCGCCGAGCGCCAGTTTGGACCCATTGCCATTGCCCAGGATGGCATCGTACACCGCGATGGCCTGGTCGTTGGGCACAAGCTGGCGGACCTGGTAATAGCGAACCTCCAACAGCACCGCAGCACTGGCATGGGGCGAGACCACGCGCGAGGCCAGTTGGGTCATGCGCGGCTTGGCCCGATCGACAATCGCCCAGGGCACCGGTTGCAGGGCGCAGCGCTCATCGACGAACTTCAGGAACTGCTCGGCCAGTTCGGTTGCAGGCACTTTGGGCACGGCCGCGCTCGGCGGGGGTACGAAGCCGGCAGGGCCGGCTGCCGCGGGCACAAGCGGCGCCGGGAAGGTGCCTGCCACCCGTTCTTCAATCACGTCGAACAGATCGATTTTGAGGGCCTGGAGCGGGGGATTCTGGGGGGGCGGCGGGGCGCTGCCGGCCTCGGGCACCGGTTGCACGATGACCAACAAGTCCACGGCGCGGCGCTTGGCCGCCGCAATCAATTCGTGCCGCCGCCCCGTGCGCAGCACCGCCACCTGGCGACAGCGGGGGTCACCCGTTTCGGGCCAGGCCCCGAACACCCGGTTGGCCAATCGCTGGTCCAGCCCGGTCACCAGGGCCAGGCTGAGCGCCTTCAGGTCTTTTTCCAGCGCGTCGGACAGCGGAGCCAGGTCGCCCCGCTCGACCCCGCAGGCCCACCGCACCCCGAACACCGGCCGATTGCCCAGCGGATACCATTGCATCTGCTCGCGGAACACGGCATCGTCGCCGGCCAACAGATCGGCCACCACCTGGGCCAGGTATGTGCGGCTGGCTTCCTCCAATGCCGCTTCGATGGGGTTGAGTTCGATATCGGCCGGCGGCGCGCCCTGGATCACCTTGGCCCCCCGCGCCGGCTTGCCGAAGTCGGCCGGGTTGAACGACACGAGGTCCTCGGCTGGGGGCAGATCGGCCGGATTGGGCGGTTGAGCAGCAGCCGTCGCCGGCGTAAGCCCCGGCGGCGGGCCCGATGCGCTTGACGGCGGGGCCGGCTTTGCCCCCGGCTTCTCGGCGGGCGGTCCCGACGGTCGGCTGGAATCGGCGCGGGCTACTGCGGGGGTGTATTTCGGCGCGTATTTCCAGGGGTGGTCGCGGCGGTCCACCTCGCGCATCGTGTACCATGCGCCGATGGCCCCAATCCCCGCACACCCCAGCGCCCCAAGCATCCCCAACAGCGCTCCGGCGAATCGCCGCCGATACGGCGGAGCAAAAACAGCGTTGTAGAGGAACCAGCACACGGCGGCAAACAACGCCACCAACCCGGCCGCCACCACCAGCCAACTCAGCCCCACGCCAAATCGCGGAAACAGGGCCACCATGAGGATGAAAAACGCCAACGCGCCCATGCCAGCCACCGTCAGCGCCAAGCGCGTCTCCAAACGCAACTTGCCCCGCCCGCGCAAGGCATAGCCAGCTTGCGGTTCCAAGACCACCGGGGCAACCGCCCCGGCCTGCAATTCTTCCTCGAGCACGTCCAGCAAAGGCGTGGGTGGGCGGGGGGCCTCGGCCGGTTCGACCCCCACACCAATCGGGGCACCGCAACGCGGGCACGGAATCACTCGGCCCGCAAACGAATCGGGCACAGTGCACTCGGTGGCACATCGTCGGCACGGCACCCGCAGAGGCATGGTGACCTCGATCGATCCCCAGCCTGCCCCAAGCCGGTTCAAAAGGCAATCCAAAAGCGTCTTTTCGGCGCGGCCACCACTCACCCCCAATGGTCAGAATAGAGACCTGCCGCGCCGCCGTCAACCGCCACTGAAACCAAAACACACGTTTTTGCGCAGACCGCGATAACCGGCAGCCACAAAGGCGCGGCACTGTTTGCCGGGCGCCGTGTAGGCCCGCTTGCATCCGGCCGCGGGCCCATTCCTTGGAAGCCAACAATCGCGCTTTAAGGGCATTCAAGCAGTGCCGGTGGGAGGCTCAGGCGGTACGGCTTGCCGGCTTGCGCGCAAGCAGCCGCGGGGTATTACCCCACGTCGGCCAGGTCCAGAGCCCGGCCGTAGCGGGCCAGCACCATGCGGCGCAGCCGGGCGTGTTCGGGCCGGGCCAAGCCCGGGTCCTCGGCCACCATCGCCGCGGCGTCGCGGCGGGCTTCTTCCAGTACGGCCGCATCGCGCACCAGGTCGGCAATCCGCATCGGCGGCAGGCCGTGCTGCCGCGTACCAAACAGCTCGCCTGGCCCACGCAAACGGAAATCGATCTCGGCCAGCTCGAACCCGTCAGTGGTCTTCTCGAACGCTTGAAGCCGCTGCCGGGCCTCCTCGGTCTGGGGATTGGCGAATACCCCGCAAATCCCCGGATGCCGGCCTCGGCTGATCCGGCCGCGAAGCTGATGCAACTGCGCCAAACCGAACCGCTCGCCCCCCTGGATGGTCATCAGCGTGGCATTGGGCACGTCGATGCCCACTTCGACCACCGAAGTCGATACCAGCACCTGGATCTCCCCCCGTTCGAACGCCCGCATGACCGCCTCCTTCTCCTCCGAACTCATCCGTCCGTGGAGCAACCCCAGGCGGAAGGCCTCCAACGGGCCATTGGCCAGGGCCTCGTACGCTTCTTCCAGGCTGGCCCCCTGCACCTGATCGGAGTCCTCGACCAGCGGGGTGATCACGTACCCTTGCCGGCCTTCGCGGAGCTTGCCGCCAAAAAACGCCCACCAGCGTTCCTCGGCACCGGGGGGTACCAGATAGGTGGCCACTTTGTGGCGGCCGGGCGGCGGCTCGCGCAAGGTCGAGATATCCAAATCGCCGAACAAGGTCATCGTCACCGTGCGGGGAATGGGGGTGGCGGTCATCACCAGATAATGCGGGTCGGTGCCCGCCTGCTTCAAAGAGGCCCGCTGCCGCACGCCGAACTTGTGCTGCTCGTCGATCACCACCACTCCCAGCCGGTGGAACTGCACGCTTTCCTGAATGATCGCCTGGGTCCCCACCACCACGTCGATCTTGCCCTCGGCGATCCCCTTGAGCAGATCACTACGTTCCTTGGCTGTCAGGCCGCCCACCAACAGCCCGCGTCGCACCTGGCTGGCGGCCAGCAGCCGATCCAAGGTGCGGAAATGCTGGCGGGCCAGGACCTCGGTAGGGGCCATCAGCGCAGCCTGGTAGCCGTGCGCCACCGCCACCAGCATGGCATACACCGCCACAATGGTCTTGCCCATGCCCACGTCGGCCTGAAGCAGGCGGTTCATGGGGGTCGAGCGGCCCAGGTCGGCCGCAATCTCGGCAATCGCTTGTTCCTGGCTGCGGGTGAGGGTAAATGGGATCAGGCGGCGGATCCGGGCATCGATCATGGCCGAGACCTCCAACACCGGCGCCCGGCCGAACATCTGCTGCTGCTGCCGTTTGACCGCAAGCCCAAGCTGCAAGATGAACAGCTCCTGGTACACGAACCGCCGGCGGGCGGCCTCCAGGGCCTGGCGGCTTTCGGGAAAATGGATCGCCGGCAAGGCGTGGTGGATCGGCCCCAGGTGGTGGGCCTGGAGGTACTCGGCCGGAAACACCTCTTCAAGCACCGGGACGTAGGCCGCCAAGGCCTCGCGCACAATCCGGCGCATCTGCCACTGGGCCAGCCCCTCGGTCAGCGAGTAAAGCGGCAACAGGCCCCTGCGGGGGGCTTCCTCATCGTCGGCCAGCACCGTCAGCCGCGGATGGATCATCTCCCACATCATCCCCTCCCATTTGGGCTTGGCCGAAAGCATCACCCGCTGCCCCCGCGAAAACCGTTCGGCCAGATAGGGCTGATTGAACCACACCGCGCGGAGATACCCCTTGCCGCTTTGCACAAGCACTCCCAGCACGGAGCGGCCGGGGCCCGTATTGCGAAGCTCGACCTCTTCGACCGTCCCGACCACGGTCTGGAACTTGCCTGGCTCCAGTTCGTCGATTTCCCGGCGGTCGGTATAGTCTTCGTAGTCGCGAGGAAAATTGAACAGGACATCCCGCACCGTGCGGAGTCCCAGACGCTCCAACAGCTCGGTGCGGGCAGGCCCCACGCCGCGAAGAAACTGCACCGGGGTTGCCAGGATTTCGGCCGGTGTTTTGGCCACGCCGCTCATGCTATCCATTTTACCCCTGCAAGCGCCCGCCATGCGCTACCCGCGGCGGCCCGAGAGCCCCGGCCGGTGGCCCCATACCGACCCGAGTCCCGCGGCCAGAAAGCCCGCCTCGACAACTTCCGACCGGCTAAGCGCCGGCTGGCGTGCGGGTACAAAACACCCGCACTACCCCGTTTCGCAGGAGCGGGGACGTAAGCCTTGCGAGCCCTACCTGGCCTTCCGGGCCACGATCCGCTGGGCTAACTCCGCGCGAGCCTGGTCGTAGGCCGCCGGGTCCGGATCCCACTGGAAGAACGAGGTGGTAACTCGCCGGCTGACGTTCTTGGCCTCGGCCGACAGGCCGGCCCGCTGGAGGATCGCCAGGTACTCGTAATCCTCGATGCCGTCGCGCAGGGCCTTCAGGCGAAGACTGGGGACGATTCCTTCGTAGCCCACCGGCCGGGCCGGGTACACCAAGGTCCCCTCGCCGTTGTACACCGGGCCCTTGGCCCCCCGGCGCCGGCCGTAGGTCTTGGGATCGGTCCAGGGGTCTTCGGTCTGGTCCCAGTACGACATCCCGCCCCAGTAGAGGATTCCTCGCATCTGGTCGTTCCACGCCATCCACAAGGGGACGCGGTAGTGCAGCAAAGGAAAGTCGATTTGCCACCACGGCGTGGGCTCTTTCCCCTGGCACAAGGCGGTGTAGGTCCAAACGGTTTCGCCCAGCGCCAGCCGCTTTGCTGCGCTATCCTGCTTGTGCAGGCAGAAGAGCGGGCACCAGATATCGACCGCTCCGTACAGGTCGCCCCAGGCAGGGTCCTGGGTCCAGGTCTGCTCGACCACGAGCACTTTCAAAGCCGAGCGTGCCTGGCGAATGGCCCGGCCCCAGGTCTGCACGTAGCGGTAAGCCTCGGCGTCGTTCGGTTCGTCCTTCAAATAGGTGTAGAACACCACTTGCGGCCGGTCCAACTCCTTGGCCGCCGCGTCCCAGGCGGCCAACCAGGCCCGCAAGCGATCGGCCTGGGCCACCGGATCGCGGACCACGCTCGAAGGATGCGGCGTCTGGATGGCATTGACGTGGTACCGATCCACAAACTGCCGCAAGGCCGTGATCTTTTCGGAAGGGATGCGGAAACTGCCGTCGGCCTGTTCGACCGGCCGTACCAGGTCCCGCGGCGGCGTCGCGTTGATCCGATGCTCGCTGAGCAAGGCGGCACACTGGGCCTCGACCGCAGACCAGTCGGCCGGCGCCAGCCCCTTCTTCGTGCCGGAACGCCGTTGGTAGTAGGAGCGCATGCGGTCGGCCGGCGAACCCAGGGCGGTCTGCACCGTCGGGGTCTCGGGCAGGGCGAAATCCCACACCTCGACCGTCACAGGAATCTCCACGCGAGCGCTCCCCGCCCCAATCAGCCGGTAAGTACCGCGATATGTCCCCGCGGGCGTTTGCGGCGGCACATACAGGTCCACATAGAACCCATGCGTCTGGCCGGCGGGCAGGTCGAACGGCATGGCCGTGTACCGCCCCCCGGCCAGCGGCTGGCCGCTCAGCGGATGCGCCGCCGGAATGAGTGGGTCGGGGTACCAACCCGGCCGGAAGTCTTTATTCCGCGGGCTGGAAACGGTCAGTTCCATCTGATGCTGCCGATAGAGGCGGGCAGCGGCGGCAGGGAGAATGGCGCCGCCCGGGCCGCGCAGCTCACCGGCCTCCAGCCTGAGCGCCTTCACCCCGGCATCGCTCCGCACGAGAACCTGAAAGCCGCGCCACTCGTTGCGGGCCAGCATCAAGCGGACATCGCGACCCCCTGTCGCAGGGTCCTCGCGGAGAACCCGTACGGTGTGGGTCGTTGTCCATACCTGCAACTCGGCCTTGGCCTGAGCGATCCAGCCAGCCAAAGCTATTACCACAAGTACCCGACCGAATGTTACTGGGGACATAGGAGCCTCCCGGGTCCGAACCAATCACCTTTAAGCCAGGCCCGTAAAAAGTTGCTATCAACCTACGTCCGCTGCCCCCAGGCGCCAAGAAGCGGGCATCGCTCGATGCCGCCCGATTTCCATCGAACCGGCTACCTCCCCCGGCGGAATGCGCTGGCCGGTTCGTGAGCCGCGTGTGGCTCGGGGGGACGACGCTCCGTCCTCAGTCCGGCCGGTTGGCCAGTATCAGACGCAACCCATGCAAGAAAAGGGCAAAGGCCCCGATGGCCGCTAGCACATTGCGGACCTGTTCAAATAAAGTCGGCGGAGGCGCAACGTCGGTTTGGGAGTCCGACCCGGAGGTCTCAAGCGATGGGGGTTGGGCCGGGACCGCCAGGTTGCCGGCTTCTGGTCCGCCTGCGATGGCCGCCTCGGGCGCCCTCCATGCGCCCCCCACGGGCACAGGACCTGGCTGGGCTTGGGCAAGGCCCGAAGCCGCGGCTCCGGCAGTCTTCCGATGGGCAGGGCCAGCAGGGACCGGCGGTGCCGAAGGCCGTGGCCCCACTGCCACGGCGCCCGAGCTTCCAGCAATCGGCCGCCACCCTTGCGTGCTTGGGGGGCCAGGAAATGCAGTAGAGATGGCCCCCTGCGGACCACCGCCGAGCCTCCCAGCCCCCAACCGACCACCACCAGGTCCTCCCGTCCCTGGCGGACCACCGGCGAGTTCCCCTCTCCCTGGCAGACCTGCGCTCGGCCGACCAGCCGGAGGGTGCCCTCCGGCGCCGGCCAGCTCGCCAGCACGTTGCCCGGTCGTGGGGCCTCGAACGAGCAACGCATCCGCCGGCTGAAGGCGCTGAAAGTCGTCAGCCACACTGGCCAGGAACTGCCGGACGCGGCCACAATAGCTCCCGGTCGTCTCGCGGAACGATGCCCCGAACAGCACGCCGGCCAGTTCGCCGCGGGCGTTGAGGATGGGCCCCCCCGAGTCCCCCTGCCGGGCCCGCGCCGAAAGTTCCACCATTTCGAACGGCTGGTTGACCCCCGGAGCAACATACTGGGTACATTGCCCCGTGACCTCGCGATACACGCCGCTGCCATAGCCCGCGATGGTCAGCGGCTCGCCCGGCCGCGGAGCCTGGGTGGCCAAAGGGATCGGCTCCACGCGCGGCCGCCAGATGGCCAGTGCCGCCAGGTCCCATTCGGCATCCGTCTTCAGAACCAAGGCGGGACTGCGAAACCCGTCCGGAAACGCTACCTGGATGACTCCCGTGGCGTCGCGAACCACATGCCAGTTGGTGACCACCAACCCATGCTGCCCGCGGACCGCCACCAAGGCCCCGGAACCCAACGAAAAGCTGTTGCCATTGGGAGCGATGACCCGCACAACCGCCGGGTGCGGCGGCTTGGCGGGCCGAAATAAATCGCTCCAATGCCCAGCCGGCCAAGCCACGCCGGGGGCCACCCCCATCACCCCGATGGCCACCACCGCGCTGAGCCCGCCGAGCGACCGCACGTGCACCGGACCTCACTTTCGGCCGGCCGGCAGAGCGGCCGTCCGCCGCTGCGCCTCGTTCTCGACGATCCTTCGCAGCAACTCCTGGCGCAATCGTTCCAGTTCCGCTTTCCGGGACGCCTGAGGGGTGAGGGTTTCGCTGGACCCATTCATGGCCCGGTGCCGTTCTATTGAAAGCGCATGAGAAGGAATTCTGCGCACCCTTGCAGGTCTCCATCAGCGCTCGGCACGGGCCAGGTGGGTACATGAAGAAACCCCCGCAGCCCCCGACAGCCGTTTCGACCCGCAGGGTTTGCCCCACTCGTCCCGGCAGCAGGGTCCGCGCCTTGCACGCACGCCACGCCGATTGCTACGTTGGGTGGCACGCCCTGAACGAATGTGAAGGGCGTGGCACAGGCCACGGCCATCGCTCCGCTCTGGCCGTGCCACCCAGGGAGCCGGGGGCGTTAGCCCCCGGTGAAAGCCGGCAAACGTCGCT